>Ga0209916_1000329_pt1 | contig 84270 bp, 60 predicted proteins | sample ThiBio_1000_plan_FD_183956 | JGI IMG/M metagenome (GOLD analysis project Ga0209916, IMG submission 183956) | Wastewater bioreactor microbial communities from Cape Town, South Africa - Thiocy_solids_2 (SPAdes) | ecosystem: Engineered > Bioreactor > Thiocyanate-remediating > Anaerobic-Aerobic ... | reverse complement strand
CCCGCCGTTCTTCGTGGCCGGGGCGATCTTCTCGGGGTTCGCGATGGTGCTGACCCTGTGCATCCCCTTGCGGTCGTGGTACGGGCTCAAGGACTTCATCACGCTGAAGCACCTGGACTACATGTCGCGGGTGCTCCTGGCGACGGGGATGATCGTGGGCTACGGCTACGCGTCGGAGACGTTCGTGGCCTGGTACGGCGGCAACCCGTTCGAGCGGCACGCGCTTTTGCACGCCCGGCCGTGGGGGTCGTTCCGGCACGCCTACTGGATGATGATCTTCTGCAACGTGATGGTCCCGCAGTTGCTCTGGTCGCCGGCGATCCGGCGCAACCCGATGGTGCTCTGGATCATCTCGATCTTCGTGAACATCGGGATGTGGCTGGAGCGCTACGTCATCGTGGTCACGAGCCTGAGCGAGGACTTCCTGCCGTCGTCGTGGGCCTACTTCACGCCGACGTTCTGGGACGTGGCGGTCTTTCTCGGGACGATCGGGTTCTTCGTGTTCTGCCTGTTCCTGTTCGTTCGCTCGCTGCCGGCGATCGCGATGGCCGAGATGCGGGAGCTGGTCCACGAGACCGGCCACCACGGCCACGCCGCCCAAGCGCACGGAGAGACGCCATGACCGCCGCGCACGCGCACGCCGGCGACGCCGCCGAGAACCCGGCGATCTACGGCCTGATGGCCGAGTTCGACGCCCCCGAGGAGGTCTTGAGGGCGGCGCGGGCCGCCAAGGCCGGGGGCTACACGGAGTTCGACACCTACACGCCGTTCCCCGTCGAGGGCCTGGACGAGACGTTTCCGGGCCTGAGCAACTACGTCGGGCCGACCACCTTCGCGGGGGGCCTGCTCGGCGGCTTGGGCGGTTTCTTGTTCATGTGCTGGTCGGCGATGATCTATTACCCGCACAACATCGCGGGCAAGCCGCTCTACTCGTGGCCGGCGTTCATCCCGATCACGTTCGAGCTGACGGTGCTGGGGGGTTCGCTGGCCGCGGTGTTCGGCATGCTGGCGTACAACGGCTTCCCCCGGCCGTACCATCCGGTCTTCAACGCGCCGGGGTTCGACCTGGCGTCCGACGATCGGTTCTTCCTCTGCGTGCAGTCGGAGGACCCGAACTTCGATCCGGCCGCGACCCTGGCGTTTCTGGAGGGGCTCGGGCCCCGCTCGGTCTCCGTCGTGCCGTACTGACCCTCCCGGCCCGCCCCCAAACCATCGGAACGGAACGAACAGCCACGATGAACCCGAACCCCCCACGAGCCCGCGCCAAGCCCGCGCCGGGACGGCTGGCCGCCGCGGCCGCCGCCGCGGCGCTCTTGGCCGTCGCGCCGGGCTGCACGGACATGTACGACCAGGCGAAATACGAGACCTACGAGGCGAGCGCCTTCTTCCCCGACGGGGCGTCGGCCCGGCCCCTGGTCGACGGCGTCGTCGCGCACGAGGACGCCCGGGACCTGCCGCCGGTCGAGGACGTCGAGCTCCTGACCACCGGCATGAAGGACGGCGAGCTCTCGAAGGCCAGCCCCCTGCCGGTCGACGCGAACCTACTGGCGCGCGGCCGCCAACGGTATAATGTCTTCTGCACCCCCTGCCACGGGTTCCTGGGCGACGCCCGGGGGGTGGTCGTCCAGCGCGGGTTCTCCCCGCCGCCCCACTACACCGACCCCCGCCTGGTGGAGGCCCCCTTGGGGCATTTCTTCGAGGTGATGACCAACGGCCACGGCGCCATGTATTCGTTCGCGGCCCGGATCCCGCCCCAGGACCGCTGGGCGATCGCCTCCTACATCCGCGCGCTTCAACTCAGCCAGGGCGCCAAGCCGGCCGACCTGCCGCTCGAAGACCAGCAGAAGCTGGAGGGGGCCGGGAAATGATCGACTTCCCCAACGACGCCCGCGCCTCGGACGAGCTCAAGGCCCGATTCGACGCCGCCGGCGGGCTCTCGCTGAAGATCGGCGCGGCGGGCCTGGCGGTCAGCCTGGCGGGCGCCCTGGCGTTCCCGTCGGCGTTCTTCCCGGCCTATCTGGCGGCGCTGCTGTTCTGGGTCGGCGTCAGCGTGGCCTCGCTCGGCCTCTGCCTGCTGTTCCACCTGGCGGGAGGGTCGTGGATGGTCCCCCTGCGGCGGCCGTTCGAGGCCGCCGGCTGGCAGGTCGGGCTTTTGGCCGTCTTCTTCCTGCCGGTCCTGGCCGGCCTCGGCCACACCTACGCCTGGACCGACCCCGCGGTGGTCGACTCGATGGAGTCGGTCGCCTACAAGGTGCGGGAGATCGGCTACCTGACGCCGGCCAACTTCACCATCAGGGCGGCGATCTACTTCGCGATCTGGGGGGCGGTCGCGTTCATGGTCTGCGGCTGGTCGCGCGAGCAGGACGAGACGGCCGGCGACGCCCCCAGCCGCCGCCTCTGGGCCTTGGCCGGGCCGGCGACCCTGGTGATGTTCCTGAGCGTGTCGGCCGCGGCGTTCGACTGGGGGATGTCCCGCGACCCCGACTGGTACTCGACGATCTACGGGGCGCTTTACATCATCGGGTCGATCCTGGCGGCGCTGTCGCTGGCGGCGATCTTCATCGTCCGGCATCAGGCTTACGAGCCGTTCAAGACGGCCCAGAACGTCGGGCGGCTCAACGACCTGGGCAACCTGATGCTGACGTTCACGATGTTGTGGGCGTACTTCGCGTTCTCGCAGTTCCTCATCATCTGGCTGGGCAACCTGCCGGAGGAGGTGATCTTCTATCAGCGGCGGATCCAGGGGCTCTGGGGCGCGGTCGGGCTGGCCCTGATCGCCTTCGGGTTCTTCGCCCCGTTCCTGGCCTTGCTGCAGAAGAAGCACAAGCGGGACGTGGCGTGGATCACGCCGATCGCCGTCGGGATCCTGGTCATGCGCCTGGTCGACTCGGCCTGGAACGTCCTGCCCGGCTTCGCCAAGCTGGGCTCGGAGTGGGACGGCTTCCCCTGGGTCGGGGTCGGGTTCTACGTCGCCGCCCTGGCGGGGATCGGCGGGATCTGGCACGCGATGTTCCTCAAGCGGTTGACGACGGCCCGGCTGGTCCCGCTCCGCGATCCGACGGTGATCGCGGCCGTCGAGTTCGACCTCGCCCACGAGCCCGCCGGAGATCTGGTCCCATGAGCGAACACAGCAAGATCGACCCCGAGCTGCTGGAGGGGGACCGGATCCCCCAGGGCAAGTACGTCTCCGCCGACAAGCTCAAGGAACAATACCAGGACCCCGGCGACACCGACGTCCGGGGCGTGGTGATCAACATGGCGTTGCTGGTGATCCTGTTCATCGGCACGTTCCTCGCCCTGGCGATGATGATGCGGGCGTACCGGGCCGACCAGGACCAGGGGCGGGAGCTGGCGCTCTCGAACCGGTTCAACGCCGACCCCCAGCCGCAAGGCCCCTTGATCCAGGCCGATCCGGCCGTCGAGACCCGCGCGATCCTCGACGAGGCCAAGGCGCGGCTGGAGACCTACGGCTGGAACGACGAGGCGAGGACGTCGGCGCACATCCCGATCGAGCGGGCGATGGCGATCCTGGCCGAGCGGGGCCTGCCCGACGTCGGCACGGTCGACCAGTTCCATCCCAGGCCGGGTTCGTCCGGCGTCCCCATGATCGGCGTCCCCGGCGAGCCGGCCGCCCCCGCGGCGGCGGCCGAGGCCGGGGAGGCCCAAGCCGAGCCCCCCAAGGCGGAGGAGCCCCCCAAGGCGGAGGAGCCGAAGCCGGAGGGGCCGAAGTCGGAGGCGAAGTGATGAAGGCCCTCCAAGCGGGTTCGCTCGCGCTGCTGCTGGCGGTCGCGCCGGCCGCGACGGCCCTGGGCGACGCGAACTTCACCGGAGTCAGTTCGATCGACCCGTCGGCCGACGCCGTCGGCGACGTCTCGGACCCGTCGGCGGCCGGCACGGTCGCGTCGCGGGCGAAGTTCGAGCAGAAGCTGGGCTCCCGGGTCCCCCTGGGGGCGACGTTCGTGGACGAGACGGGGAGGACGGTCCAGCTGTCCTCCCTGTTCGGCCGCCGGCCGGTGGTGCTGGCGTTGGTCTACCACCGCTGCCCGCTGTTGTGCAACCAGGTGCTCCAGGGGCTGACGCGGGCGCTCAAGCCGCTCCCCCTGAGCGCGGGGGTGGACTTCGACGTGGTGGCCCTGAGCATCGACCCGGAGGACACGCCCGAGTCGGCGCTCAAGAAGAAGGCCGGCTACCTGGAGCGCTACGACCGGCCGGGGACGGAGGGGGGCTGGACCTTCCTGACGGGCCAGAAGGAGGCGATCGACGCGGTCTGCGACGCGGTCGGCTTCCAGTACGTCAGGAATCCGGCCTCGGGCCAGTACGTCCACGCGGCCGGGATCGTGGTCCTGACCCCCGGCGGGACGGCGTCGCAATACCTCTTCGGCCTGGACTACCCGCCCAAGGAGCTCGACGCCGCGATCCGGGCCGCGGGCGAGGGGCGGACGGGCTCCAAGATCGCCCAGTTGATCCTGCTTTGCTACGACTACGACGCGTCCAGCGGCAAGTACACGCTGTCGATCGTCCGCCTGCTCCGCGCGTTCGGGACCCTGACCGCGCTGTCGCTGGGGTTGTATCTGTTCCTCATGATTCGGCGCGACGTCCGCGGCCGGGACGGGGTCGTCGCCCCGCCCGACGCCGACGCGACCGCGGCCGGCGACGTCCCTCGGACCTGACCTGAAACGAAGGTGGATTCCCCCCAATGTGGAACTTCTCCCTGTGGCCGGAGCAGGCGGCGACCATCGCTCCCAAGGTGGACGCGCTGGTCATCTTCGAGATCGGCGTCAGCGCGTTCTTCATCGTGATGTTCGGCCTGGTGATCCTGGGCTTCTGCATCCATTACCGCCGGGGCAACCCGGTCGACCGCTCGAACCCGCCGGTCAACAGCCGGATCGGCGAGGTGCTCTGGTTCGTGGTCGCGATCGCGATCTGCGGGACGATGTACGCCTGGGCGACCCGGCTGTTCTTCGAGGAGTACACGCCGACGCCGGGCGCCTCGCGGATCGACGTGGTGGGCAAGCAGTGGATGTGGTACGTCCAGCATCCCGAGGGCCGCTCCGAGACCAACGAGCTGCACGTGCCGATCGGCCGGCCGTTCAAGCTGAACATGACGTCGCAGGACGTGGTGCATAGCTTCTTCATCCCGTCGTTCCGGCTCAAGCAGGACGTGGTGCCGGGGATGTACACGGGTTACTCGTTCACGCCGAGCAAGGTGGGCGTCTACGACCTGTTCTGCGCCGAGTACTGCGGCACGAACCACTCGCGAATGATCGGCCACGTCTACGTCATGGAGCCGGAGGACTACGAGGCGTGGCTGGCCGAGAAGGGGGGCGGGCCGTCGCAGGCCGACGAGGGGGAGCGGTTGTTCGTGCGGAACCACTGCGCCGGCTGCCACCGCGGCAGCCAGATCGTCCACGCCCCGCGGCTTGAGGGGGTCTACGGCAAGCCGGTGCCGATCCAGGTCGGCTCGGAGGTCCACTTCGAGATCGCCGACGAGACCTACATCCGCGACTCGATCCTGATGCCCAAGGACAAGGTGGTCGCGGGCTACGAACCGATCATGCCGTCGTTCAAGGACCAGATCAGCGAGCAGGACCTGCTCAAGATCATCGCCTACATCAAGTCCCTCGCCAACCGGGAGGTGAGCCAATGAGCGCCTCGGCACTCTCCAGCCACGACGGGCCGCCGGTCGACTACCTGACCAACGGCACCACGATCCGGTCGTGGCTCCTGACGACCGACCACAAGAGGATCGGGATCCTCTACATGGTCTCGATCACGTTCTTCTACCTGATCGGCGCGACCTTCGCCGGGCTGATCCGGTTGGAGCTGATGACCCCCAAGGGGGACCTGTTCAGCTCGCCCGACGCGTACAACACCGCGTTCACGATGCACGGCGTGGTGATGATCTTCTTCTTCCTGGTGCCGTCGATCCCGGCGGTGCTGGGGAACTTCCTGTTGCCCCTGATGATCGGGGCGAAGGATCTGGCGTTCCCGAAGATCAACCTGCTGAGCTGGTATCTGTACATAATCGGCGGCGCGATGGGGCTCTGGATCATGGCCAGCGGCGGCGTCGACACCGGCTGGACGTTCTACACGCCCCTGAGTTCGCTGTACTCCAAGACGCACGTCGTGGGGGCGGCCTGCGCGGTGTTCGTCGCCGGCTTCTCGTCGATCCTGACGGGGCTGAACTTCCTGGTGACCACCCACACGATGCGGGCGCCGGGGATGACCTGGTATCGGATTCCGCTGTTCGTCTGGTCGATGTACGCCACGTCGTTGATCCAGGTCCTGGGGACGCCGGTGCTGGCGATCTCGGTGGTCCTGGTCGGCCTTGAGAACTTCTTCGGGGTGGGGGTCTTCGACCCCAGGCTGGGGGGCGATCCGATCCTCTTCCAGCACCTGTTCTGGTTCTACTCGCACCCGGCGGTGTACATCATGGTGCTGCCGGGCTTCGCGGTGGTCTCGGAGGTCATCCCCTGCTTCTCGCGGCGGCCGATCTTCGGCTACAAGTTCGTGGCCCTCTCGTCGGTGGCGATCGCGGTCTTCGGCTTTTTGGTCTGGGGCCACCACCTGTTCGTCTCCGGCCAGTCGATGTACGCCGGCGCGGTGTTCTCGATCCTCAGCTTCATGGTGGCGATCCCGTCGTCGATCAAGGTCTTCAACTGGACCGCGACGATGTACAAGGGGTCGATCCGGTTCGACGCGCCGATGTTGTATTGCCTGGCGTTCATCGGCCTGTTCATGATGGGGGGCGTCACCGGGCTGATGGTGGCGTCGCTGGCGATCGACGTCCACGTCCACGACACCTACTTCATCATCTCGCACTTCCACTACATCATGGTCGGCGGGACGGTGTCGGCCTACCTGGGAGGGATCCACTTCTGGTGGCCGAAGATGACCGGGCGGACGTACTCGGAGTTCTGGGCCCGGCTGGCGGCGATCCTGGACTTCGTCGGGTTCAACCTGACGTTCTTCCCGCAGTACGTCCTGGGTTACCTGGGGATGCCCCGGCGCTACTTCGAGTACCGTCCGGAGTTCCAGGTCCTCAACGTGCTGTCGACGGCCGGGGCCACGGTGCTGGCGATCGGCATGGTCATGCCGATGGTGTACCTGCTGCTGTCGCTCCGCGGCCCCAAGAACGCCGGCCCCAACCCCTGGGGCGCGACCGGGCTGGAATGGCACACCGACTCCCCGCCGACCACCTTCAACTTCGTCGAGCCGGTCGTCGTGACCTGCGACCCCTACTTGTACTCGCCAGAGGAAGCGGAACGGGAATATGAGCACGCCCAGCACGACGTTGTCGCCTGAGACGGGTGAGCAACTCCTGTTGCACCACTTCGGCGACCTGGAACAGCAGCACCTGTCCTCCAGCCTGGGCATGTGGTTCTTCCTGGCCAGCGAGGTGATGTTCTTCACCGGCATGATCGCGGCCTACGCGGTCTACCGGGCGCTGTCGCCGGAGGCGTTCCACCTGGCCAGCCTCCACATCGACAAGTGGCTCGGGTTCTTCAACACCTGGGTCCTTCTGACCAGTTCCTGGACGATGGCCCTGGCGGTCCGCTGCACCCAGGTCGGCGACCGTCGGGGGATCCTCCGCTACCTGCTGTTGACCGCCGTCTTCGGGACGGCGTTCCTCGGCGTGAAGGCCTACGAGTACGGCACCAAGATCGAGCACCACCTCTTCCCCGGCCCGCATTTCGTCGTCCCCGGCTCGCCCCGGGACGTCCACGCGACCGAGGAAGGCGCGGGGGACGCGGCCCACGCCAGCGACTACCAGAAGCTGCGCGACGCCAGCATGGTCGACGGCCAGCTCGACGTGAAGGAGTTCGCCAACAACCTGGGCCGCTTCCAGCTCATGTTCGTGCTCTACTTCTTCATGACCGGCATCCACGCCTTCCACATGATCATCGGGATCGTCTTGATCCTCTTGTTCGCGGTCCTGACGAAGCTCCACTGGTTCTCCGGCTACGGCCAGACCCAGATCGAGATGCTCGGCCTCTACTGGCACTTCGTCGACGTCGTGTGGGTCTTCCTCTACCCGCTGCTCTACCTCATCGAATGATGGGGGGGTCGAGCCGACCCGAACCGACCGCGGCCGTCACCATCACTCCAACGAACGTCAGACGGATCCCCAACCATGACCGAACTGTCCCGTTCCAGCGACGCCCGCGAGGGGCCGCACCACGTCGTCTCCCTGCAGACGTACTTCCTCGTCTACGTGGCGCTGGTGGTCCTGCTGGCGGCCACGGTGCTCGCGTCCGAGATGCCGTTCAGCCGAAGCGGCCACCTGTACGCGGCCATGGCGATCTCCGCGGTCAAGACGATCCTGATCGCCCTGATCTTCATGCACGTCTACTACAGCGCGCCTTTGACCTGGATCACGGCCGCCGGCACCCTCATGTGGGTGGCGCTGATGATCGGGTTCTTCCTGATCGATTACGGCTCGCGGACCTGGATCGACATCCTCGGCAAGTGGCCGGCCGGCCAATAACCACCCGACCGACGACCGTGGAACGCGAAGACGCCGACGGCCCCCCTCGTCGCGAGACGGGGCGGGGCCGTCGGCGTTTCCCCGCGCGTCGATCGGCGACGCCGGGGTCGGTTTCGGCCGCATCGCGGCGGCGGGCCCTTCTCAGGTGATGCCGCCGGTGAAGCTGGGGGGGTCGCTGGCGGGGAACGAGTCCTCGGACGCCACGTCGACCGCTTCCTGGGTCGTGATCGGCCGGCCGTTTTCCGGCTCCCCGATGTCGCGTCCGCGATCCGCCCCGGTCGGCGGGCGCGGCGGCTCGGCCTTGCCGAACAGTCGCGCGAAGAACCGCTTGAGGCCGTCGAGGCGCGAACACCGGCTCGAAGCGCTGGTGGGCATGCTCATGTCAGGGATTCCCAGAGTCGATCGGTCCTCGAGCCACGCTTCCAGACCGGCACGCAAATCACGCGCCCTCGGCGGGCGGGTCGGGAGGGACGAGGGGGATCCGAACGAGGAACTCGCTGCCCCGGCCGTCGGGCCCGGTGGCGGCGGCGACCCGGCCGCCATGAAGTTCGACGATCCGCTTGACCAGCCAGAGGCCGACGCCCAGGCCGCCGTCGGCCCCCCCGTCGACTCGAAGCTGGACGAAGATGTCGAAGACCGCCTCCCGCATGTCCTCGGGAATCCCCGGCCCGTCGTCGCCGACGTGGAAGAGCACGTCGTCGCCGTCGCGGACGACCTCGAGCCGCACGTGGCCGCCGGGATCGGTGTACTTCGCGGCGTTGTGCAGCAGGTTGTAAAGCGCCTGGACCATCCGTTGCTCGTCGACGCGAAGCACCGGGGGATCGTCCGGGAGCGTCACCGCCAATTCGTGCCCGCGCTTGGCGAGGAACGGCCGGACGTTCTCCACCGCCGCGGCCGTCAGGCGGTCGACCGGGACCGACTCCAGCTTCAATTCGATCAACCCGCGGGAGATTCGCGCCACCACCATCAAATCGTCGATCAGGCGGACGATGTGCTTCACCTGGCGCTCGATCATGGAGCGGCAGTTCTCGACGACGGCCGAGCCCCCCGAGGTCCCCGCGGCGTGCAGGCGCATGATTTCCAGGGCGTTGCGGATCGGCGCCAGGGGGTTGCGCAGTTCGTGGGCGAGGGTGGAGAGGTACTCGTTCTTGCGACGGTCGACGTCGCGAAGGGCCTGATTGGCCAGGGCGAGTTCGACGGTGCGTTCCTGCACGCGGCGTTCCAGTTCCTCGGCGTGGCGGCGTTCCTGGAGGCTGTAGCGGATCGAGCGTTCCAGGAGGGTGGGGTTGAGCCGCCATTTCTCCAGGAAGTCGGCGGCGCCGGCGCGCATGGCGTCGAGGTCGATGGCGCGTTCGGCGCGGCCGGTCAAGAGGATCATGGGGGCGACGGCGCCGCGGGCCTGGGCCTCGCGGATGATCGCCAGGCCGTCGCGTCCCCCCAGGCCGTAGTCGACGAGGTAGAGGTCGTGACGGCCCTCGGCGATGACGTCGACGGCGCGGTCGGCGTCGCGAAGCCATTCGATCTCGAACTCGACGTCGGCGATGTCGTCGAGCAGGTCGCGGGTGAGGATGAAGTCCTCCTCGTCGTCGTCGACGAGCATCAACCGGATGGGCTTGGAAGACATCGTCGTCCCCTTCCTCAAGTCGCGGGTCGGTCGTCGGGCAGGGTCACGCGGAAGACGGCCCCGGCGTCGGGGGCGGCCTCGGCGACGATGCGGCCGCCGTGGCGTTCGACGATCCGTCGGCAGATCGCCAGCCCCAGGCCGCGGCCGTCGAACTCGCCGCGGCCGTGGAGTCGCCGGAACGGCTCGAAGATCCGCTCGGCGTCCTCCGGCGCGAACCCCAGGCCGTCGTCGGCGACCTCGATTATGCAGCGCCCCGGCTCGAGCCGGCCGGAGACGCGCGCCTGGGGAGGCGCGCCGGGGCGGTGGAACTTGAGGGCGTTGGCGATCAGGTTCTGAAGCAGTTGCCGCATCTGGGTCGGGTCGGCGGCGACCGTCGGCAAGGGGTCGACCAGGACCGCGCCACCCGACTCGTCGATCGCCTCGGAGAGGTCGCGGACCACGGCGGCGGCGACGGCCGAAAGGTCGACGACCGAGATCCGGGCCTCGCGGGCGTCGAGCCGCGAGTAGGCCAGGACGTCCCGGATCAACTCGCGCAAGCGGCCGAGCGCCCCGGCCGAGCGCCGGAGGTACTCGCGGCCGCGGTCGTCCAGCCGGGGCCCGCAGCGGTCGCCCAGGCGGTCGCCGAAGGCCTGGACCTTGCGCAGGGGTTCGAGCAGGTCGTGGGCCGCGACGGCGGCGACCTGTTCCAGGTCGGCGTTGGACCGTCGCAACTCGTCGCGGGCGCGGACCAGGTCGTCGACGTCGGCGCAGGCGGCGATCCAGCCGGCGACGCCGCCGGCGGGGTCGAGGCGGGGCGAGGCCCGGACCAAAAACCAGCGATGCCGGCCGTCGCCGCCGCGAAGCCGGCATTCGGCCTCGAAACGGACGCCGTCGCGAAAGGCCGCGGACCAGGCGGGCGCGTCGTCGGGGTGGAGGCGGTCGATCCACCCCTGCGCCGGCGGCCCCGGCGGCAGGCCGGCGTAGTCCCGCCAGCAGTCGTTGCAGGCCGTGGCCCGGCCGTCGGCCGCCGACTCGACCAGCGCCACCGGAGCGGACTCGGCCCAGTTCGGGGGACGTCCGTCCCCGTTCCGCTCGTCGTGTCGCCCCCTGGTCGCCATGCTCGTACCCACCGATTCGGCCGGCGCGTCCCCCCCGCGAGAATACGTTGCAAGCAAATCCCGTTCCGGTCTTCCGCGCCGGGCCGATGCCGACGCCGCCTCGCCAACGGCGATTTTCTGGTACGATGTGGGGCGAGGCCGCGCGGCGAGGGCCGCCGGATCGGTCGACCCCCACCCGAAACGGAGCGAGGCGCGTGACGACAGCCGTCGAGAGCCAGTCCAAGGACGCCCCCCGCGACGCCTCGGCGCCGAGCGTCGAGCCGGTGCGGCGGATCCTCCTGGTCGAGGACGAGGAGGACACGCGCGATTCCTTCCAGCAACTTCTGGGCATGGCGTTGGGGATCGAGGTCGACCTGGCCGCCGACGGCGCCGCGGCCTTGCGAATGCTCGGCGAGCGGCCCTACAGCGTCGTCGTGACCGACCTGCGGATGCCCAAGGTCGACGGCCTGAAGCTCATGGCCGAGATCCAGGCCCGCCGGCTCCCCGTGACGGTCATCGTCACCACCGGCCACGGCAGCATCGACGACGCGGTCCACGCCATGCGCATGGGCGCCTACGACTTCCTGACCAAGCCGCCGGACCCCCAACACCTCTGCCTCTTGATCGAGCGCGCCTTGCGCGAGCGCACGCTCCAGGACGAACTCTCGGCGCTTCGGGCCCAGATCGGCGAGCGGCACCGCTTCTGGAACGTCCTGTCCAAGTGCCCGCGGATGTTCGACATCTTCGAGCTGATCGGCGACGTCGCCGACACCGCCACCACCGTCCTCATCGAGGGCGAGACCGGCACCGGCAAGGAGCAGATCGCCCGCGCCATCCACCAGGCGTCGGCCGAGTACCGCAAGGGCCCGTTCGTCCCGGTCAACTGCGCGGCGCTTTCCGAGACCCTGCTGGAGTCCGAGCTGTTCGGCCACGAGAAGGGGAGCTTCACCGGCGCCGCCGGCCAGCGCAAGGGGCGGTTCGAGCTGGCCCACGGCGGCACGCTCTTTCTCGACGAGGTGGTCGACATCCCGATGTCGATGCAGATCAAGCTCTTGCGCGTCCTGCAGGAGCGTCGGTTCGAGCGGGTCGGCGGCAACCAGCCGATCGAGATCGACGTCCGGGTGGTCGGGGCGACCAACCAGAGCCTGGAGGCGGCGGTCAAGGAGGGGAAGTTCCGCGAGGACCTGTACTACCGCCTCAACGTCGTGAAGATCGAGCTGCCGCCGCTGCGGCGCCGCCCCGAGGACGTGCCGATCCTGGCGACCTACTTCGCCCAGAAGTACGCCCGCCCCGGCCAGAACCCGGCGGCCATCTCGCAGGAGGCGATGGAGCGGCTGCTGGCGTACTCCTGGCCGGGAAACATCCGCCAGTTGGAAAACGCCATGGAACGGGCCTGCGTCACCGCCCGCGACGGCGAGATCCGCCCCGAGAACCTCCCCGACGACCTCGTCGCCAGCAAGACCCGGCGGGGCTCGCTCCGCGTCGATTTGAGCCGGCCGCTGGCCGAGCAGCTCGGCGAGCTGACGGCCTCCTTCGAGGAGCGCTTCCTCCGCAGGGCCCTCCGGAAGTGCCGCGGCCACGTCGGCCGCTGCGCCAAGATCAGCGGCCTGTCCCGGCGGAGCGTCTCGGCGAAGATCGCCCAGTACAAGATCGACACCTCGGCATACAAACCGAAATAGAATCGGAAGCCTCGCGCCCCGACGGCGCGACTCTTGCGAGGGATCGAGGCATGACGGCGGGGACGACCCCGCCGCGACCGCCTCGGGGGCCTCGCCATGAACATCGACGTCGTCACCGCGCGATTGCTCCGGACCCTCTTGATCGGCGGGACGATCGTCCTGGCGATGGCGGTGGCCGCCCAGGTGCTCAAGCCCCTGGCGCTCGCGATCCTGCTGACGTTCCTGCTGGTCCCGATCGTCGGCCGCCTGGAGCGGTTGGGGTTGCCGCGCGCCTTGAGCGTGGCGGTCGTGCTGCTGGCGGGGGTGGCCGTCGCCGCCGCGACCGGCTACGTCCTCGCCCGCCAGTTCGCCAGCCTCGCCCACGACGCGCCCAGGTACGCCGTCGCCATCCGCGAGAAGCTCGACAGGCTCCAGCCGGCCGACGAGTCGGTCGCCGTGAAGATCCAGGACGCCGCCGAGACCCTCGGCAAGCCCGACGAGACCGAGGCCGCCGAGCAGGCGCCGACGCCGGTGCGGCTGGTCCGCGAGAACAACCTGTGGGAGCGGCTCGCCGCGATCACCGGCCCGTTCGAATCGGTCCTGGCGATCGCCGGCGTCGTGTTGCTCCTGACGGTCTTCCTCCTGCTGGAACGCGACGCGGTGGGCGACAAGATCATCCGCCTGGTGGGCTGGGGTCGGATCGGCGTGACCGCCAAGACCCTCTCCCAGATCGGGACGAGCCTGGGGAACTACCTGATGGCCCTGGCCCTGGTCAACGTCGGCTTCGGCGCGACGATCGGCCTGGGATGCTGGGCGATCGGCCTCCCCTCCCCCGCCCTCTGGGGCTTCATGGCGGCGATCTTACGCTTCATCCCCTACCTGGGGACCATCCTTTCGTTCTCGCTGCCGTTCGGGATCTCCATCGCCGCCTTCCCCGGCTGGACGCAACCGATCCTGGTGCTGGGCCTCTTCGCCGCGGCCGAGGGGGCGGTCACGGCGCTTGAGCCCTTGATCTACGGCAAATCGACCGGAATCTCCCCGGTCGGCTTTTTGGTCTCGGCCCTGTTCTGGGCCTGGCTTTGGGGGCCCCTGGGGTTGCTTCTGGCCAACGCCATGACGGTCTGCCTGGCGGTCGCCGGCCGCCACGTCCCCGGCCTCGGCGCCCTGGGGACGTTGCTCGGCGAGGACGTCGCCGTGGCCGACGACCTGCGCTGGTATCAGCGCCTCGTCAGCCGCGATCCCGACGCCGCCTTGACCCTGCTGGACGAGGCCCTCGCCGAGGAATCGTTCGAGGAGGTCTGCGACCGGATCGTGATCCCCACCCTCCGCCGCGCCGAGCGCGACCGCGTCCGGGGCAACCTCGAGGCGCGCGACGTCGCGCTCATCTGGCGCGTCGTCCGCGACTGGCTCGACGACGTCCCCGAGCGCGAGGGTCTGGTCCTCTCCCCGCCGGCGCCCGAATCCCAGACGCCGGCCGCCGAGCCCCGCGCGGTGGCGGCGGTGGCGATGAGGGGCGGAGGCGACGCCCTGGTGCTCAGGATGCTCAACCTGACGCTCGCGCCCGCCGACGTCCGGGTCGCGATCGTCTCCGCCGGCGGCACGGCGCTCAAGGTCGCCGACAAGATCGGCGAGCTGGAGCCGGCGATGATCCTGATCTCCCACCTCCCCCCCGTCGGCATGGCGCGCGCCCGCTACATGACCAAGCGGATGCGGACGCGACATCCTCACGCCGAGCTGACCTTCGCGTACTGGGACCGCGACGCCGACACGTCCCAGATCGTCGAGCGGCTCAATCCGGTGGCGGCCAACCACGTCGTCGTCTCCCTGGCCGAGGCCCGCGCCCTGATCCTCGGCCGCCCCGACGGCTCGCCGATCGCCGTCAAGCCCGCCCCATCCAAACCCGCCGCCGAGCCCGCGCGGGCGTGAGGCCGTCGCCCCCCGTCCGCCTCCCCATGGCGTCGCCGCCACGCCTCGCGCAAGATGGGGCCGAGGAGGGACGCGCGCCATGCCGGTGTACATCGCCCTGTATCGAGGACTCAACGTGGGCGGCAAGACCGCCGTGAAGATGGAGGCCCTGCGCGCGATGCACGAGCGGCTCGGACACCGCGGGGTGAGGCACTACGTCCAGAGCGGCAACGTGGTCCTCGCGACCGACGATCCGGCCGAGGACGTCGCCAGGGCTTGCGCGGTGGCGTTCGCGCGCGATTTCGGCTTCTCGGCGCGGGTCCTGCTCGTCGCGGCCGACCGCTGGGCGGAGATCGTCGCCGGGAACCCCTACGCCGACGCCGCGGCCGAGGATCCCAAGACCGTCCACGTCGCCGTCTGCCTCGGCCCGCCCGACGCGCCCAAACTGGCGGCGCTGCTGGCGAGGACCAAGGGCCGCGAATCGTTCGAGGTCCGCGGCGACGTCGTCCACCTCCACGCCCCCGACGGCCTGGGCCGCTCCAGGTTCGCCGACGGCATGGAGAAGGCGGCCGGCGTCCCCATGACCCTGCGCAACTGGCGGACGGTCGAGGCGCTCCGGGACATGGCCGCGGCCGTCGAGGACTGACCCGCGACCGCCGATCGGGTTCGATCGCCGGGGCGAAGCCCCCGTTTGACCTGCTTATCCCATTACTGGATCACGTCTTACGGATAAACGCCTTTGGGTTCGCTCGTCATTTTCAAAATCATTCCACGTCGCTCCGAATCTCCCCGCCCGACGACGGCGGGGATTCGACGCCGGGCCTCTCCCGGGAAGCGGAAGCGGACGCCGTCCCGCCTCGGTCGGCTTTTAGACCTTTCGATGCGAGCGAATTGTCAAAGAACGAAGGGACCTCTCCATTCGTCATGATCCGCGGGGGGAGCGTCGACGTTTCAGGAATCTCGGAATTTCCCGACCGTCACGGATTTTGGGGGCCTGAACGAGTCTTCCCCCCTCGCGGGGGAAGACAGACCGTGAAGCGGTCAGATGAGGGGGATGACGCGCGACAGGGCCGTCGTCATTCGCGGAAGCCCGCCCGACGGACGCTGGATTCCGACGGCTTTCTCGCCAGCGTGCATCGGTAGCGGCGAGGCGGAGACGTCAAGCGCGAGGAGCGCGGGAGCGAAGCCCATGAGGCTCTATCAAGCGGGCGAGCGTTCCGCCGGGGTTTGCGAGCATTGCAAGGCCCGGGTGCGGACCCTGATGGAATACCGCGATTACACGCCGACGGGATGGAGCGTCACCATCCCCGACGTCCTGGTCGCGGTCTGCGAGCGATGTGGGCGGGTCGTCGCCGTGCCTCATCAGTCGACGCCCAAGATCAATGCGTCTCGGAAAGACGGCGATCTCGACCGCGAGGCGATCGAATGCCGCATCTCCCGGCCGATCGAGGAGGTCGTCGACCTTGTGACGGCGACCCTTGGAGGCGATCGAACCGTCATCCGCCCCGCGATCTTCCGCTATTATCTGAATCTGGTGGCCGAGGATCCCAAGATCGCCCAGGCCGTGGCCCTCCGCGGCGCCCAGCCCGCCTCGAGATCGAAGAACGACCGCCGAATCACGATCAAGGTGCGGCGAGTCCCCTGGGGGGCCGCCTGGAGCGCGGCGCGCGACGCGGGCGTCGTCAGCAAGGGGCAACTCGTGCGCGGGATCGCCGCGCTCGCCGCTCACGACTTCGACGTGACCGCCCCGCCCGGCGTCTTCGCGGCGGTCGAGGAGGGCTGGGCGAGGGCGTCCTCGGCTCGTCGTCGAGAACTGACGTCGCTCGCGAAGGCCATCCTTTAGCCGTCGACGGGGCGGATGACGCGGCAGGGGTTGCCGGCGGCGAGGACGCCCTCGGGGACGTCGCGGGTGACGACGCTCCCGGCGCCGATCACCGAACGCGGGCCGATCGTCACGCCGGGGCAGATCACCGCGGCGCCGCCGACCCAGACGTCGGCGCCGATCGTGATCGGCCGGGCGTATTCGTGGAGCCGGCGCGCGGCGGCGTCCATGGGGTGGGTCGCGGTGTAGATCTGAACCGACGGCCCGAACAGCGTGAAGTCGCCGATCCGAACCTCGGCGACGTCGAGCACCACGCAGTTGAAGTTGAAGAAGACCCGTTCGCCCAGGTGAATGTTCACGCCGTAGTCGCAGTAGAACGGCGGCTGCATCCAGACGGAGTCGCCGCCGGTCCCGAACAGCTCGCGGAGGATCCGCCGGCGCTCCTCGACTTGGGCCTCGCGAGTGGCGTTGAGGTCCTGGCAGAGGTCGCGGGCGCGGTCGCGGAGGGCGGCCAACTCGGGGTCGAACGGGTCGTACATCGACCCGGACAACATCTTCTCGCGTTCGGTGGGCATGGGCGCCGGCCTTCCAAGAAGCGGTCGGATGAGGGGGAGGACGCGCCGGAAGGCCGTCGACGTTCGCAAACGATCCTCAACGGCCTGGGATTGCAACGGTCGTCTTGCTCGTCCTCCCCCTCATCCGGCCCTTCGGGCCACCTTCCCCCGCGAGGGGGGAAGGCCGTTGATCCGACGTCTTCCCCCCTCGCGGGGGAAGACGGACGCCGAAGGCGTCAGATGAGGGGGACGACGCGACCGGAAGCCGCCGAAACGTCGAAAGAAGCCCGGCCAGCCGGCTTGGGATTCCCACGGCCTTCTTGCCCGCCTCCCCCTCATCCGGCCCTTCGGGCCACCTTCCCCCGCGAGGGGGGAAGGCCGTTGATCCGACGTCTTCCCCCCTCGCGGGGGAAGACAGACGCCGAAGGCGTCAGATGAGGGGGACGACGCGACCGGAAGCCGCCGAAACGTCGAAAGAAGCCCGGCCAGCCGGCTTGGGATTCCCACGGCCTTCTTGCCCGCCTCCCCCTCATCCGGCCCTTCGGGCCACCTTCCCCCGCGAGGGGGGAAGGCCGTTGATCCGACGTCTTCCCCCCTCGCGGGGGAAGACAGACGCCGAAGGCGTCAGATGAGGGGGACGACGCGACCGGAAGCCGCCGAAACGTCGAAGGCCGGCCCAGGGCGGCTCGGGATCCCGAGGGCCTTCCTGCCCGCCTCCCCCTCATCCGGCCCTTCGGGCCACCTTCCCCCGCGAGGGGGGAAGGCCGTTCGTCGCTCCCGACAGGCGCGGTTTCAATGGACGCCGATCGATCAGAACAACGTGTAGATGAACGGCGTGGCGGCGGTGCCGGAGAGGTAGATCAGGACGCCCAGAAGGAGCATCACGATCACGATCGGCAAGAGCCACCACTTCTTGTTCTCTTTGAGGAAGGCCAGGAACTCGGCGGCGAGGCCCTCGTCGCCGGCCTCGGCGGCGGCCTTCTCGAACTCGGTGCGGGGGTCGGGTTCGCTCATGGACGGATTCCGATGGAATATGGAGGTCAGAATTGCTTGAAGTAGCGCCGGGGGTCCGATGGGGTCGTCTTGGGCGTCCAGTAGGTTTCGGCGTCGGGTTGGAGCCTCCGGTCCAGGACGTCGCGGCCGATCAGGCGGAAGACCAGGCCGATGGGCGTGAACAGGCCGTAGAACATCACGGCCGTCACGATCAGCGAGATCGTCCAGCCGATCGGGAACGCGGCGATCATCCAGCCGACGAAGACCGGCCGCAAGATCCCCGGCGCGAGCGTCCCCAGCAGGCCGCCGACGACCGCCAGCGCCCCCAGGACCGTCGCGGCCGTCGCGTGGCCGCGGTGGAGGCCCTCGTAAAGCGCCAGCGCGCCGAAGACCGCCAGGCAGAGCAGGCCGAACTCCCGGAGCGTTTTACGGGAGGGGTCGAAGGGGATGTCGGACCACTGCATCGCGGTCGTCCTCGGCTCGGCTTAGTCGAGTTGGAACTGGGACAGGTGGCGTTCGCGGACGTCGGCGGCGGCCCTGGTCTTCTCGTCCTTGATCAGGAGGTGGTCCTCCAGGACCAGGGCGTCCATGTCGGTCGCCAGGAAGCAGCGGTAGGCGTCCTCGGGGGTGCAAACGATGGGCTCGCCCCGGACGTTGAAGCTGGTGTTGACCAGGATCGGGCAGCCGGTGAGCCGCTCGAAGGCCGAGATCAGGCCGTGGAACCGCGGGTTGCGCTCCGCGTCGACGGTCTGGAGCCGGGCCGAGTAGTCGACGTGGGTGATCGCGGGGACTTCCGAGCGGACGACGTTGACGCGGCGGCGGAGGTCGGGGTCGTCCGCCATCGTCCGGAGCGTCTCGGGGTCGATCGGCGTCCGCTTCTCCTCGCGGACGGGGGCGACCAGGAGCATGTAGGGGCTTTCGTGGTCGGGGTCGATCTCGAACCAGTCGGAGGCGCGTTCGCGGAGGACGGCCGGGGCGAAGGGGCGGAAGCTCTCGCGAAACTTGATCTTGAGGTTCATCGTCGCCTGGGTCGTCGGCGAGCGGGGGTCGCCGAGGATGCTGCGGGCGCCCAGGGAGCGGGGGCCGAACTCCATCCGGCCCTGGAACCAGCCGACGATCTTGCCGTCGGCCAGCAGCCCGGCGACCCGCTCGTCGAGCTCGGCGGCCGACTCGCAAGGGACGGACTCGACGCCTCGCGTCGCCAGGAAGCGGGCGATTTCGTCGTTCGAATGGCTGGGGCCGAGGAAACTCCCCCGTTGGGAGTCGCGGCCGCCGGGATTCCGAGGCTTTTCCAGGAGTTGATGCCAGACGAACAGGGCCGCGCCCAGCGCGCCGCCGGCGTCGCCGGCCGCGGGCTGGATCCAGACGTCCTTGAAGGGGCCCTCGCGAAGCAGCCGGCCGTTGGCGACGCAGTTGAGGGCCACGCCGCCGGCCATCACCAGGTTTTCGGCGCCGGTCTTGCGCGCGGCGTGGCGGCCGATCCGCAGGACCACCTCCTCGGTCACGTCCTGGATGCTGGCGGCCAGGTCCATGTGGCGCTGTTCCAGGTCCGACTCGGGGGCGCGGGGGGGGCCGCCGAAGAGGTCGTGGAACCGGCGGCCGGTCATGGTCAGTCCCTGGCAGTACTGGAAGTAGTCCATGTCCAGCCGGAAGCTGCCGTCGGGCTTCAAATCCATCAGGCGGCCCAGGATCGCGTCCCTGTGGACGGGACGACCGTAGGGCGCCAGGCCCATCAGCTTGTATTCGCCGCTGTTGACCTTGAAGCCGCAGTAATAGGTGAACGCGGAGTAGAGCAGCCCCAGCGAGTGCGGGAAGGCGACGTGCTCCAGAAGCTCGATCCGCGAGCCCTCGCCGACGCCGACGGTGGTGGTGCTCCATTCGCCGACGCCGTCGAGGGTGAGGATGGCGGCGCGATCGAAGGGGCTCGGGAAAAACGCGCTGGCGGCGTGGCTTTCGTGGTGGTCGGTGAAGACGATTTTGGCGCGGCAGCGCTCGCCGAGGGCGCGGCGGATCGTCCGCCGCATGTGGAGCTTGTCCTTGAGCCAGAGCGGGACGGCCAGGCGGAAGCTCCGGAAGCCGACGGGGGCGAACGCCAGATAGGTTTCCAGGAGGCGTTCGAATTTGGTCAGGGGCTTGTCGTAAAAGGCGACGTGGTCGACGTCTTGGGGTCGGAGCCCGGCCTCGGCGAGGCAGTAGTCGACGGCCCTGGCGGGGAAGGCGGCGTCGTGCTTGACGCGGGTGAAGCGTTCCTCCTGGGCGGCGGCGGCGATCCGGCCGTCGACGACCAGGGCGGCGGCGCTATCGTGGTAGAAGGCGGAGACGCCCAGGATCGCCGTCATGCTCGTCCTCGTCCCCGTCGATTCGCGAGCCGGCCGGCCCTCGCGTCCCGGTCTTCCGTCGCCGACGAGCCTCAAGGTAACACGACGCCCGGCGGGAAGCCAGTCGAGCGGCCGCGGCCGACTGGACTCGGGACCGTTCCCAAGCTAGATGATTTTTATAGACGCGCGCGAGACTTTCATCGTCGGACCTTGAAGAACGGGACTTGACGATGGCATAATCGACGACGGCGCATCCACGGGCGTCGTCGCAATCCGCCCGGTTCTCCCGGCCGCCCAGGAAGACCCATCATGGAACACGCTCTGCTCGACCAGACGGACGCCCCCGGCCAGGGCGAGGCGAGGCGCGACGATTCGAAGGCGGAGGCGGAGGCGGCGCGGAAGCCGGCCCGTCGGCGGATCGAGGTCCGCAACCTGATCTTGATCGGTCTTTTACTGGGGGGATCCGGCGGCTACCGCTACTGGCGGGACCACCAGTTCGCGACCCTGGAGGTCCAAAGCCGCGAATCCCCCTTCCCCATCAAGGACGTCGCGACGCTCCTGGGGGGCTGGCGGATGGTGGACGGGGCGGAGACGACGCTCGACCCCCGGATCGCGCGGATCGCCGGCTCGACCGATCACGTCATCCGAACCTACCAGAACGAAGCCACCGGCGACCGGGTCACGGCGCTGGTCCTTTACGGTCCGGCCCTGCTGGTCTTCGGACACACTCCCGACGTCTGCTATCCGTCGAGCGGCTACGCCCCGCTGGCGGCGCCCGACGACGTGACGATCGCCGGGATCGACGGCGCGCCCGACGCCCTGTTCCGCCACGCCCTGTACGGTCGAACCGAGGGGGGGGCGTCGCAGGTGAACGAGGCGTTCCACTCGTTCCGCAACGCGGGCGTCTGGGTCCCCGACATGGGGAGCCGCTGGAAGCAGTTCCGCTACAATCCGGGGATGTTCAAGATCCAGATCGACCGCGTCGCGCGGGATTCCAAGTCCCGGGGCGAGGACGTCCATGACTTGCTCGCCGCCCTGGTGGCCGACGTCGAGAACCGCGTCCGGGCCGCGGCGGCGCCCTGAGCCCGGCGGGCCGGCGGGGCTCGATTTCCGGGCGCGTCCGCGACACGCCTCGCGTTCCGTTCCGTACATCGACGGGGGTTTCGTCCTGGAACGCGGGGGGGCCGCGGGAGGGGGTCGAATCGGTTTGACGGTTTCGACGGCCTTGGATTACAGTTTCCCGAGGGCCGCCTCGGGGGCGGGCGAAAGCGATCGGGTCGGCCTCCTCGCGACCCCACCTTCTCCGAGTACCGAACCGATGGACACCTCCGACAGGCGCGATTCGATGTTGCCGGTTCGGCCGGGCCCGCCCGCGCCGCCGGCGCCGTTCCGAGGCGCGGCGTCGCCCGGGACGTTGGCGCGGCGGCCGGCCCCGACGGCGGACGCCGGGACGCTTCAGGTCGATCCGGTGGGCGTCCTCCGGGGTCTGTTGCGGAGTTGGTGGAAGATCCTCGGGCTCTGGCTGGTCGTCTCGGCGCCGTTGGTCTACGCGATCCACACCCAGGTGAAGGCGAAATTCACGGCGTACAGCCGGCTTCTGGTGCAGCCCACCCAGCCGGACCTCTTCGGCGGCGCGAAGGCGATGGGCCTGGTGGACGACCGCACCATCGCGATCGAGACCGAGATGGGCCGGATGCGGACCAACCAGGTGCTCGACAAGGCGCTGGGCGACCCCACGATCGCGTCGCTGTCGTTCGTCAAGGGCTCGACCTCGCCGGTGACGGACCTGGAGAAGCAGCTCCGCATCACCAACCTGAAGAACACCAACTACGTGACCGTCGCGCTGGAGCTGGACGACCCGGTGCAGGCCGCGGCGATCGTCAACGCGGTGGTGGCCGCGTACCTCGACGCCTACAACGACTACCAATCGGGCGCGGACGAGGTCTTGAAGCGGAACTTCCAGACCAAGCTGGCCCAGATGCGGTCGGAGCGCAAGGAGAGGGAGGACCAGCTCTCCGCGCTGATCGACGGCGGGGTGGACGCCGGCAGCCTCCAGGCCCCGAGGGCGCCCCTCGCGGCCGAGGAACCGGGCGACGGGGCCGCGGGGACGACGACGCGGAACGTGTCGCTGGAGCAGTTGGCGCGGCTCAAGTCGCAACTTTTGGAGCTCGACATCGAGTTGATCACCGCCAAGTCCCGCCTGGAGGGGCGGACCCGGGACTTCCAGGACGCGACCCAGGTGGACCCGACCGCGGCCGACGGGTCGACGCTCTCGAAGGAGGAGGTGGAGCGTCGCGTCGAGTTCGAGTTCCGCAACGACCCGGCGATCGCCGAGCTCTACGCCCAGAAGGACGAGATCGAACGCCGGGTGGAGTACATCCAGAAGGGGACGAGGCGCCGGAACGACCCCGCGCTGGTCGCCAACGTCTCCCGGAAGAAAGAGTTGGAGACGGAGATCGCCGCGCGCTGGCGGGAGAGCTACCACGCGATCCGGAACATGGTCCTGGCCGCGGGGGACGCCCCGGTCGAGGACGTCGCGGCGGCGGGCGCGTCGCGGCGGAAGACGGTCCAGGAGCTGCGGGACGAGGTGGAGGACCTGGAGCGCAGGCGGACGTCGCTCCAGACGCTGCTGGCCAACGTCGAGGTCGAGAGCCAGCAGTCGAACTCGGCCACGTACCGGGCCCAGTTCCTGCAGAACGAGATCCAGAGGATGTCCTCGGACGAGACGGTCGTCTCCCGGAAGCTCCAGGACCTGACGTTCAGCACCAACCGGGATCTGGTGCGCGTCGAGCTGACCGACCCGGCCGTGGTCCCCAAGCAGCCGACGGACAAGAACAAGCGGTTGAAGCTGATGGCCGCGGCGCCGATGGGCGTGCTCGCCCTGCTCGTCGGCCTCTTCGCCCTGCTGGAGATCAAGGCCGAGCGGGTCGGCGACCCGGACGCGTTGTCGACGCGGGTGCAGTCCGAGGTCTACTCGCTGCCGCCGATCCCGATGACGCGGACGCCCAGGAGGCTGGGGGCGCCGGGGGAGGGGGACCAGATCGACCGCTTCATCCAACGGCTCGACCACCTGCGGTTCGCCGTCTGCGGCGACGCGCCCGAGGCCGGCCTGGGCCGCTGCGTCCTGATCAGCAGCGCCGTCAGCGGCGAGGGGAAGACGACCCTGGCCGCCCAGTTGGCGGCCCGCTGCGGCCACGCCGGCCACGCCACGCTCCTGATCGACGCCGACCTGCGGCGGGCCTCGCTCTGCCCGCTGTTGGACGTCCCCGAGGGCCCGGGGCTCAGCGACGCCCTGGCCGACGACGGCCTGAACGTCGAGGACCTGGCGATCCCCGTGCAGGGGGGGACGTTCCACCTGCTCGGCGCCGGCACGCCGATCTCCGACACCGCCCGGATCTTCCAGAGCCGGAACTTCGGCATCCTGATCGCCCGGCTGCGGCAGCTTTACGACATGATCATCATCGATTCGCCGCCGGTCCTGCCGGTCCCCGACGCCCTGATCATGGGCCGCTGGACCGACGGCGTGGTGCTGGCCGCGCGGTTCGAGATCAGCCGGGCGCCCCAGGTGGAACGCGCCCGCCGCCAGCTCGACCTGGCCGGGATCCCCGTGCTGGGGACGGTGATCAACGGCATGCGGACCTCGGACTCCTACTACGGACATTACGCCTTCAGCCGGCAACAGCCCGACCCCGAGGGCTCGGCCGACGCGACCTCCGCCGGCTGACCGCGGATCGATCCGGACCCGACCCGCGAACCCCCGAGTTCCGGGCCGCCGACGATCGGCGTCGGCGACCGCCTCCCCGCGAACCCCCAAGCCAAGGGGCCCATCGTTGTCACAATCCCCGGCCTACCCCCCTTCCGCCGGTCCCGCGCCGTCGGCGTCGCTGGGCCGACTCCGCGAGGCGCCCTGGCTCCCCTCGGCGCTGGCGGGGGCGGCCTTGCTGGCCTTCGCCTACGCGCCGAACGTCCTCGACCTGGCGACGATCTGGGAGAACGAGCCGAACTACTCCCACGGCTTCCTCGTGGTCCCGATCGCCGCGGTCATCCTCTGGCGACGGTTGGTCGATCATCCGTTCGAGTGGTCGCCGCCGCGCGTCTCCTGGCTCGCCTGGGGGGCGCTGGCCGCGATCCTGGCGGCGCGGATCCTCGCCTACGAGCGCGGCATGTCCTGGATGGAGAACGCCACGCTGATCCCGGCCGCGATGCTGATCGTCCACGTCCTCGGCGGGTGGGAATTGCTGAAGCGGGCGTGGCCGGCGATCCTGTTCCTGGTGTTCATGCTGCCGTTGCCGAGGGCGGTCAACACGATGGTCGCCCTCCCCTTGCAGCGGATCGCCACGATCGGCAGTTCCTTCATGCTTCAACTCACCGGCCTGTGGGTGGTCGCCACGGGCAACGTGATCACCCTGGCGACCCCTCGGGGGCCGCAGCAATTGGAGGTGGCCCAGGCCTGCAACGGCCTCTCCATGCTGATGACGCTGGCCGCCACCGTCACCGCGACGGTGACCCTGGTCCCGATGCCGACCTGGAAGCGCCTCGTCGTGCTGGCGAGCGCGCTGCCCATCGCCCTGATCAGCAACGTCTGCCGGATCGTCGCCACCGGCTGGCTCTACTACCTGTTGGAGGGCGAGTTGGCCCACGAACGGGCGCACGACTGGTCGGGATACCTGATGATGCCCCTGGCGCTGGTCCTGGTGGGCTCGGAGTTGTGGCTGCTCTCCTGGCTCTTCGACGACGAGGAGGCGACCGCCGCCCGTCCCATCGGCCCCGTCGCGGCCCCGAGGCGCGCGTGACCGCCCCCGCTCCCGTTTCCGCCTCCGATCCGGTCCCGCCGCCGGTCTGGGTCTGGGGGGTCCCCTTCGCCCCGTTGACGCTCGACCAGACGGTCGACGCGGTCGACGCCCTGATCGAGCGCGGCGAGCCGTCGTTCCTGATCTCGGCCAATCTGCATTACGTGATGCTGACGCACCGGACCCCGGGCCAGACCGCGATCAACCGCGCCGCCGCCTTCGTCATGGCCGACGGCTGGCCGATCGTGCGGGCCTCCCGCGAACTCCCCAGGCCGCTGCCGGAGCGGGTGGCGGGCTCGGACCTGATCTTCCGCCTCTGCGAGATGGCGGCGCGGACGGGGCGCCGGGTCCTCCTCTTGGGCGCGCCGCCGGGCGTCGCCGAGCAGGCCGCCGCGGCGCTGACGGCGAGGTATCCCGGCCTGACGATCGCCGGCGCCGTCTGCCCGCCGCATCGCGAGCTTTCCGACCGGGAGCACGAGGCGATTCTGGACGTGATCCGCGCCGCCAAACCCGATCTGATCATCGCCGCGTTCAGCCAGCCCCGAGGCGAGCGCTGGATGGTGGAGAACGTCCCGCGGATCGGAGCGCCGATGACGGTCCAACTGGGCGCCTCGATGGAGTTCGCCGCCGGCCGCTTCGTCCGCGCCCCGCTGTGGATGCAACGGGCGAACCTGGAATGGCTCTTCCGAATGCTTCAGGAGCCGCGGCGGCTGACGTCCCGATACATGGCCAACGCGGCGTTCCTGGGCCGGATGAAGCTCCGACGCCTCCTCCGCGGCCTCGACGCCGTCCATGAGCCGCCCCGGGCCGGCCACGCCCCGACCCCCGCCCCCCAAGAGGCGGGCCGTGAACGTTGAACCGACCGCGCCGCCCCGCCTCCGCCGCGCCGTCTTCCTGGACCGCGACGACACGCTGGTCGCCGACGTCCCCTACCTGACCGACCCCGCCGGACTCCGCCTCCTCCCCGGAGCGGCCCGCGCCCTGGTCGAGCTTCGCCGCGCCGGCTTCGCCCTGGCGCTGGCGACCAACCAGTCGGCGGTGGGCCGCGGCCTGCTCTCCGAGGCCGGCCTCCGCGCGATCCACGACGAGCTGGAGCGCCTCCTCGCCGCCGAGGGCGCCGCGCTGGACGCGATCTATCACTGTCCCCACGCCCCGGACGGCCCGGAAGCCGAGCACCCCGACCGCAAGCCGAGACCCGGAATGCTCCTTCGCGCCGCCGAGGAATTGGGGCTGGACCTTTCGCGGTCGTGGATGGTCGGCGACCGAATCAGCGACGTCCTCGCCGGCCTGGGCGCCGGGTGTCGTGGCGTCCTCGTGGGCGCGAACGCGGCTCTCGACCAGTTGCCGACGCCGGTCGACGCCGGCCGGGCCTTCGCCGCGGCCGACCTGGCCGCCGCCGCCGCCTTGATCCTCGACGACCTGGAGACGCCGTGAACGCCGACCCGCCGCGGATCGCCTATCTCGTCAACATCTACCCCATGACCAGCGCCAGCTTCATCCGCCGGGAGTTGCTCGGCGTGGAGGCGGCGGGGGCCGACGTCGTCCGCGTCACGCTTCGGCGCTGGGCGACGCCCCTGGTGGACCCGGACGACCTGGCGGAGGACCGGCGGACGCGGGCCATCCTGGAGGTCGGCGCCGTCGGTCTGGCGACGGGGCTGGTCAAGACGGCGGCGGTTCGCCCGCGACGGTTCCTGTCGGCCCTGGCGAGCGCGGTCAAGCTGGGCCGCCGAGGCGCGTCGACCGGCGCCGGGATCCTCCGCCACCTGGTTTATCTGGCGGAGGCGTGCGTGCTGCTCGACTGGCTCCGCCAGGCCCGCGTCGAGCACGTCCATGCGCACTACGGGACCAACGGGACCGCGGTCGCCCTGCTCTGCCGGGCGCTGGGGGGCCCGCCGTTCAGCTTCACGACCCACGGCCCGGAGGAGTTCGACGGCCCGCGCGCCCTGGGGCTCGACCTCAAGATCGCGGCCTCGGCGTTCGCCGTGGCGATCAGCGAGTTCGGCCGGAGCCAGCTTCGCCGCTGGGTCCCCCACGACCAATGGACCAAGATCCGCGTCGTCCGCTGCGGCCTGGATCCGACGTTCCTCAAGGTCGATCCCGTCCCGATCCCGGAGGCGCCCCGCCTGGTCTGCGTCGGCCGGTTCGCCGAACAGAAGGGGCTGCCGGTCCTCGTCGAGGCGGCCGGGGCGCTCAAGGACCGGGGCGTCGACTTCGAGTTGACCCTCGTCGGCGGCGGGCCGCTGCAAGGCGAGATCGAGGCGATGATCGACCGCCTGGACCTTCGCGACCGGGTCCGCCTGGCGGGGTGGCGGAGCAACGCCGAGGTGCGCGATTACATCTTGAACTCCCGCGCCCTGGTGCTGCCCAGCTTCGCCGAGGGTCTGCCGGTGGTCTTGATGGAGGCCCTGGCCCTGGGCCGCCCCGCGGTCACGACCTGGGTCGCCGGGATTCCGGAGTTGGTCCGACCGGGCGAGAACGGCTGGCTCGTCCCCCCCTCCTCCGTCGAGGCCCTGACCGTCGCCCTCCGCGAAGTCCTCGCCGCGTCCCCGGCCGATCTGGAGGCGATGGGCCGTCGCGGCGCCGCCCGAGTCGCCGAGCGCCACGACGTCGCGATCGAGGCCGACAAGCTCCTCGCCATGATCCGCGAAAGCCTGGCGCGCGAGCCTCGCGACGCCCGCGAACCTCAAGCCGCCCGCGCGTGACTGATCGGCGGCGCCCGTCCCGCCGTCGTCCCTTGGAGGCCCGGTCATGGCCAAGGTCCGCCCCGATTTCTCCTTCGTCCGCGAAGGCCGGCCGCTGTCGGCCTGGCTGACGGACCTGGTCGCCGACGACCGGCCGACCCGCGAGAAGGCCGGCGACGTCCTGCAAGGGATGTCGTTCGGCGTCGCCTACGCCCATACCGAACTGAGCGACCTGGACTGGGAGGAGTACGACCGGGACTCCGGTCAGAGCGAGCGATTCGCCGCGGCCGTCCGCGACGCCGTCGCCCGACCGGAGTTCCCGACGGCGGACTTCGTCCGCCGGCTGATCCTCTACCGGATGGCGATCCACGACGAGTGGTTGCGGCGGGCCGACGAATCGCGGCGCCGATCCGAGGCGGAACCGGACGAGTACGTCAAGCGGATCGGCCGGCGCCTGGAGGCGGCCGGCGACGACGCCGAGCGGGCGGAGGCCGCCAAACGCCTCTGCCGATGGTTTCGCGCGACCCTGAGCCGAGGCATGAAGGCCGATGGCGAGATCTTCGCCGGCGCCGAGGCGATGAGCCCGGCTGGCCTGGCTTCGTACATAATCTTCACGGCCCTCGACGTGGCCTTGCTGGCCGACCGTCCCGGCCTGCGATTAATGCTCGACCGCGATTCGAGCCAGCGAGGAGACGCGCTGGAGGCCCTGGAGCGGATCGGCCCGCCGGCCGCGGACTTCGCTCCGGGACTCCTCGCGAGTCTCGACGCCCAGACCGCCGATTCCTGGTTCGACGCGGCGCGCGCCCTGGGGTCGATCGGCCGCGACGACCCGGCGGTGGTCGACGCGCTCATCACGCGGTTGGGCTCGCGATCCGAGACGGCGCGCGCCGGCGCGGCCCGATGCCTGGCCCGAGCGGGTCCGCCCCTCGCGGGACGCGCGGACGAGGCCGCGGACCTCCTTATGGAGCGGGCCCGACAGCCGAACACCTGGGGAACGGTCGAGGCCCTCGCGGCCGTCGGCGCGGGCCGGGAGGACGTTCTGGACTTCATCCTGGAGATGGCTTCGCCGAAGCCTCCGCGGTGGATCCCGCTGGAATACCACCCGGGCCGCGTCGATGAAGTCATGTACGAGCGGGGTGAGGCGATCGTCGCGCTGAGGCATTTCCCCGCCTTCGCCGATCGGATCGTCCCGACGTTGATCGAGGCGATGGACTCCTTCGAGGAGTACGACCCGGACTGGTCCCACGACGGCGCCCACGAACGAGTCTGCCGGACGCTCGCCGCGCTGGGCCCCGGGGCGGCCCCGGCGACGGGTCCGCTCGTCGTCTACCTGGAAGGCCACCTGAAGCGTCGGGGAGCCGCGACGGAGGATACCGACGATTGGCCCAAGACCGTGTTCGACGCCCTGGCCGGCATCGGTCCCGCCGCCGCCGCGGCCCTGCCGGTCCTGGAGGCGCTTCGGCGTTACGAATGGGACGAAGACCCGCCGCCGCCTTTGGACCGCGACGTCGAACTCGACCGGGCGATCCTGGCGATCCGCGGCGAGATCGACCGGCCGACGTTCCCGCCGGCCGGCCGGTAGCCGCGGCGGGCTCAGGCCGGGGCCCAGGAGCGCCGGAGGGCGTCGAGCGTCTCCAGGACGGCGATCGAGTCGTCGAGGGTCATGAGGGGGCTTTCGCGCTCGCCGGCGCGGATTCGGCGCATGACCTCGACGGCCTCGAACTGGTAGCCGCCGCCGGGGACGCGCGCGGCGAAGGTCTCGCCGTCGCGCTTGAGCGTCCGGACGATCGGCTTGACGACGTCGCCGACGATCCGACGCGCCAGGGGGCTTCGCCTGAGCTTCGCCCTCCAACCGCCGGGGCCGCCGGCCGCCTCCGGGATCGGGCCGACGGGCTCGACGTGGCCGGTCAACGTCACCCGGGTCGGGACGAAGAACGGCTCGTGGATCCGGACGGTCCCCTCGGTCCCGACGATGACGGCCTCGTTGCGCAGTCGGCTCCGCAGCGACGACGTCAAGACGGCCTGGGCGCCGGAGTCGTAAGTCAGGATCGCCGTCTCCTGCTCGTCGACGCCCGTGGGCGCGAACGCCGCGCGGCCGACGATCCCGGACGGCCGACCGAGGAGCATATGAGCCAGCGAGACCGTGTAGACGCCGCGATCCAGCAGCGTCCCGCCCCCCAGCGCGGGGTTGAAGAAGCGGGACGCGGGATCGTAGGACGTCGGATAGCCGAAGTCTGCGACGAGGAGCCGAATCCGACCGATCCGACCGGCGGCGACCAGGTCGCGGACCTTGACGATCAGGGGATGAAAGCGCGTCCACATCGCCTCCATGCAGAAGGCCCCGGCGCGACGGGCGGCGGCGGCGACGGCGCGGGCCTCGTCGGCGTCGACGGCGAACGGCTTCTCGCAAAGGACGGCCCGGCCTCCTTCGAGAAGGGCGACGCAGTCGTCCTCGTGGCGGACGTGGGGCGTGGCGACGTAGACGACGTCGACGTCCGGGTCGCGCGCCAGTTCCTCGGTCGATCCGTAAACCCGGCCGCGGCCGGGGGCGCCGAAGGCGTCGAGGAACGCGCGGGCCCGCTCCGGACGTCGCGAGCCGACGGCGACGAGCGCGGCGTCGGGAAGGAGCCGCAGGTCCGCCGCGAAGGCGCGGGCGATCGCGCCGGTCCCCAGGACGGCCCATCGGATCGGCTTGGCGTCGGCGGTGGTCACGGGGCGGTCCTCCGTCGGATCGCGGGCGATCACTCGGCCCAGGGCATCGGCGCGACCGGGTCGAACGTGGTGGTCATCTCGTAGGCGGACGAGTCGGCGCCGGCCTTGCTGATGGCGACGACCATCTCGTTGACGTGCAAGCCATAGCGGGCGCCGACCCGGTTGGGCCGGCCATGGGCGATCGCCTCGGCCGTCTCGGCCACGCCGCGGGCGAAGTCCATTTGCTGGGACCCCCGGTACTTGTATCGGCCCATGTTCGGCCCCACGAGGGGGTAACGCATCTTCGGCGACATGAGGGTCCGACGGCGGATCCGAAACGGCCGCTGGATCCGAACCGGCGATCGATAATACCAGCAGTCGCGCGTGCTCAGGACGCCGTCGTCGCCGACGATCCGCAGCGAATGGTCGTGAGGCGCGACGATGGAGCAGGTCAGCCGCGCGACCACGCCGGACTCGAACGCGACGCAGGCGACCGAGAAGTCGGGGGCGTTGACGTCAAGCGGCTCGTCGGTCTGCTTGTCGGGCAGGAGGGTCGCCGAGAACGCCGTGACGGTCCGCGCCGGGCCGAAGAAGGCGGGGAACCACGTCAGGTAGTAGCCGGCGTGCTCGAAGGTGCAGCCGACCTCGAATTCGTCCTTCGCCGGCCAGGGGATTCCCGAGGCGCTTTTCCAGCTTCGATAGGCCATCCTGGGGACCATGCCGTCGTCCATCTCGGCGTAGACGAGCCGGGGCGTTCCGATCCGGCCTTCGCGGAGGGCCTTCCAGACGGTCTGGGCCGTCTCGCCCAGCAGGCCGCACGGGGCCGAGGCCAGTTGCAGCCCTCTCGCCTCGGCCAGATCGACCAGTTCGCGGGCCTGGTCCGTCTCCATCGCCAACGGCTTCTCGCTGTAGACGTGCTTGCCGGCCGAGAGCGCCGCCCTGGAGACCTCGTAATGGCTCCCGGGGTTGGTCAGGTTGAGGACCAGCTCGACGCGGTCGTCGGACAGGAGGGCGTCGAGCGAATCAAACCGTGGTAGACCGTGGAAGCGCGCGAAGTGGTCCGTTCGCGCCGGGTCGCGGTCGAAGACGCCGACGACCTTGAGATCGGGATAGGCGGCGAGCGTGGCGACGTAGTAATCGGCGACGAACCCGCAGCCGACGATGGCGATGTTCATGGGTCGTCCTCGATCGGCCGGGGCGGTCAGCCGAGTCGGCCCTTCCGGTAGTATTCGGCCATGCCGTCCCAGGCGGCCGACTCGTCCCAGCCGAGGGCGTCGTGGTCGAGGACGTCGACGTTGATCCGAACGCGGGGCTCGGGGAAGTCGGTCTGCTTCAGGAGGTCGACCTCGCACGGCAGGTCGAGCCGCTTCCGCATCTCCGCGGCCAGTCGGAGGGTGAACGTCCCCTGGCTCTCGGCGTAGCCGACGGGGCCCAGCTTCGTGAAGCCGGGTTCGTCGGAAAGGCCGCCCACGAAGGCGGCGTAAGCCCTCGCCAGAAGCGAGACGGGGATGTTGTCGCGGACGTAGGCCGGGCTGGAGCAGGCGGCCTTCTCGCCGGCGAGCCACTTCTTCATCAGGTAGGCGGTGAACCGCGGCTCCTCGAAGGGGCCGAACGGATTGGGGATCACGAACTTGCCCAGCGACAACCCGTCGCGGCGGCAATAGTACCGGAACGTCTCGGCCGTCAGCCGCTTGGAGAGGCCGTAGGGGGAGAAGTCGGGCAAACCGTCGGAGCCGGCGCCCTCACCCCCCTCGAAGACGGAGCCGGTCAACACGATCCGCCGCCCCCCGCCCCGCTTGAACGCGGACAGGACGGCCGGCAGGTTATGGCAGTTGTTGGCCGCGGCGGCGACGGCGTCGAAGTCGGGGCTCTTGTAGTCGGTGACGTCGGCCGCGTGGTGGCAGAGGACGTCGAAGCGGCCGTCGCGAAGCAGATTCAAAAACGCCTCGTCGCCGAACGACGCGCCGTAAGCCGGCGTCGCGACCTTGACGACGGCCTCGGCCCGCGCGCGGCGGACGGCGTCGGGGTATTCCTCCGGTTTCTTGCGAAGCACGGCCGTGACGTCGTGGCCGGCCGCGGCCAGCTCGCGGACGAACCGGGAACCCGTGAACGAACTGGCGCCCGTGAAAAGTATCTTCATGATGCCTTGAGGCTCGACGTCCAGGGTTCAGGAGGCGGCCAGGTGCCAGGCCGGGTCGAAGTCGCGCTGGTTGGCGTCCTTCTCGGAGAGGACGACCGGCGGGATCGGCCACGCGATGGCGAATTTCGGATCGTTCCAGCGGACCCCGCGCTCGTGGGAGGGGGAATAGGGCTCGTCGACGAAGTAGAACGCCTCGGCGTCGTCGGAGAGGGTGATGAAGCCGTGGGCGAAGCCCTTGGGGACGTACATCATCCGGCGGTTCTCGGCCGAGAGTTCGGCGCCGAAGCTCTCGCCGAAGGTCGGCGAGCCCTCGCGCAAGTCCAGGATCACGTCGTACAGCGAGCCCCGGATGCAGCGGACGAGCTTGGTCTCGGCGGCGGGGGCGAGCTGGTAGTGCATCCCGCGGAGCGTCCCCTTCTGGGCGCTCAGCGAGTTGTTGACCTGGACGAAGCGGTCGACCAATCCGGCCCTGGCGAATTCCTTCTCGCAGAAGGCTCGCGCGAAGAAGCCGCGGTCGTCGCCCCGTTTCTCCAGGTCGATCAGGAACGCGCCCTTGACGGGCGTCTCGGTGAAGATCATCGGCGGGTCTCTCGAAGGTTCGCGTCGGGGGTTCGGATCAAGCCAATCGGTCCAGGCGGTGCTTGAGGGTGCGGAGCCGGACGAACTGGTCGCCTTCGAAGTCCTTCTTGGAGAACCCGTGCTCGACCATCTTGCGGTGCAGTTCCTCCATGCCGGAGGTCAGGTCGTATTCGAGCTTGAAGTCGGGAAGCAGCGAATAGAGCAGGTCGAACTTGACGCGGTAGTTGCGGGGGTCGTGGCCGACCTCGCCGGTGTACGTGACCTTGGCGTCGGGGATGAGCTTCTGGACCCGGTCGCCGACGTCCTTGACCTGGTAGTTCTCGGCGTTGGCGCCGACGTTGATCGCCTTGCCGCCGACGACCTCCCGGGGCGCCTGGGCCAGGGCCAGGAAGGCGTTGGCGATGTCGCGGCAGTGGATGAGCGGCCTCCAGGGTGAGCCGTCGGACATGATCCGGATCTCGCCGTAGGCGAGCGCCGAGCCCAGCAGGTTGTTGACGACCAGGTCGATCCGCAAGACCGGCGAATGGCCGTAGGCGGTGGCGTTGCGGAGGAACGTGGGGGCGAAGTTTTCGTCGGCGAGCTTGGAGACTTCGGTTTCGGTGTCGATCTTGGACTTGGCGTAGGCGGTCAGGGGGTTGAGCGGGTCGGACTCCTCCAGGTCGAGCTTGTCGCCCTGGCCGTAGACCGAGCAGGAGCCGGCGAAGAGGAAGCGGGGGACGCCGGCCTCCTTGGCGATCCGGGCCAGGCGGATGGAGGCGTCGCGGTTGACGTCGAAGGTGAGTTGGGCGTCAAGGTCGCCCATGGGGTCGTTGGAGATGGCCGCCAGGTGCATGACGGCGTCGCAGCCGGCCAGGTCGGCGTGCTCGACCTTGCGGACGTCCTTGACCAGGTCGACGTCGGCGGGGACGATCGGCTCCCACTCGCAGCCGTCGAAGAGGCGGACGTCGCAGCCGACGACCCGGTGCCCCTCCCGCTTCAGGACGTCGACCAGATGGGAACCGATGTAGCCTCTGTGACCCGTGACGAAGACTTTCATGATGCGTCGAGCGCTCTTTCGTTGGCGTGACTCGGGTGCGGTGCGGGAAGGCCGGCGGGCCGGGACGAGGATGATACGGACGGCGGCGGCCGGCGTGTCAGGGGACGGCCCAGGGGGCGTTTCCGGCGGCCCAGAGCTTGTTGAGCTGCTCCAGGTCGCGCTGGGTGTCCATGCAGGCCCAGTAGCCCCGGTGGCGGCGCATGGAGAGCTTGCCGTCGCGGGCGAGCTTGACCAGGGGCTCGCGTTCCAGGACGCAGCCCTCCTCGGCGCTCAGGTAGGGGAGGAAGTCGCGTTCGAAGAAGAAGTAGCCGCCGTTGATCCAGTCGTCGGCGAACTCGGGCTTCTCGGCGAACTCGACGACGCGGTCGCCCTGGAGCTTCAGCTCGCCGAAGCGCGAGGGGGGGTTGACCCCCAGGACGGTGCCGAGCAGGCCGCGCTCGCGATGGAAGCGGTACTCGGCGGCGAGGTCGGCGTCGGTGACGCCGTCGCCGTAGGTGACGGCGAAGCGGGGGGCGTCGCCCAGGTACTTGGCCGCGGCGCGGGCGACCCGGGCGCCGGTCATGGTCAACTCGCCGGTGAACGCCAGCGTCACCTCCCAGTCCTGCTCGTGGTCGACGGAATGCACCGTGACGTTGTTGCTCTTGAGCTCGACGGTGAAGTCGCTGTTCATCGAGGCGTAGTTGAGGAAGTACGACTTGACGACCTCGGCCTTGTACCCCAGGCAGAGGACGAACCGCCGGAACCCGTGGTGGGCGTAGGTCCGCATGATGTGCCAGACGATGGGGCGGTTGCCGACGGGGACCATGGGTTTGGGCCGGGCCTCGGTCTCCTCGCGAAGCCTGGTCCCCAGGCCGCCGCAGAGCACGAACACGGGCACGTCCGCGAGTCGATCGTCCACCTACCCCCCCTCGCGAGCCGACGCTCGACGCCGATCCGTCCCTCCCCGGCGGGCCGCCCTTGTCCTGGCGCGTCGCCGAGGCTTCAATGAATACGCCGTCCGGCCTTCCTCGCCGCCGGATCCCGCCCGATGGTCGCTCGTCGGCGGGGCCGCGCGCGGCGTCCCCCGTCACGGCGGCCACGAAACACCATACTAAACCGACGGCCGATCCGCCAATTCCCCTTCCGCATTCCAAGCGTCCGCCCCATGAAACTGCTCGTCGTCGTGCTTTGCTACAAGGTCCCCGATCTGACGATCGACTGCCTGCGCTCGCTGGGACCGGAGATCGCCCGGGTCCCCGGCGCGCGGGTGGCCGTCTGCGAGAACGGCACCGGACCCGAGGCCGCCGAGACGCTCCGCCGGGCGATCGCCGAGAACGGCTGGGAGTCGTGGGTCGACCTGACGGTCCTGGAGGTCAACCAGGGCTTCTGCGGCGGCAACAACGCGGCGATCCGCCCGGCGCTGGCGTCCGCCGACCGCCCGGAGTACGTCCTGCTCCTGAACGCCGACACGATCGTCCGCGAGGACTCCGTAAAGGCGCTGGTCGACTTCATGGACGCCCACCCGCGGGCCGGGATCGCCGGCAGCCAGCTTCTCTCCCCGGAGGGGGAGATCCAGGCGTCGCCGTTTCGGACCTTCGGGATCGGCACGGAACTGGATCGGGGGTTGCGCCTGGGGCTGCTGACCGGCCTGCTCGGCGGCCGGTTGAAGGTCGACCACTCGAAGCCCGGCCGCTACGACTGGGTCTCCGGCGCGAGCATGATCCTGCGGTCGTCGACGCTCGACGAGATCGGCGTCCTGGACGACGGGCTCTACACCTACTTCGACGACGTCGACATGGGGTTGCGCGCCCGCCGCGCCGGCTGGGAGGTTTGGTACGTTCCGGCGAGCAAGGTGGTCCACCTGGAGGGGCGGTCGACGGGGGTTTTCGGGGCCGCTCCGACGAGGCCCAAGCGACGGCCGGCGTACTGGTTCCAGGCCCGTCGGCGGTTCTTCCTGAAGAACCACGGCGCGGCGTACGCGGCCCTCGCCGACGCGGCGTTCTTGGCCGGCTACGCGAGCTGGCGGCTGCGGCGGCGGCTGCAAGCCAAGCCCGACCCGGATCCGGATCGGTTCCTGGCCGACTCGTTCCGCCACAGCGTCTTTCGAACCGGGTTCGCCGTCCGCGAGGTCGAGAACCCGGCGTTGGCGCCGCGTCCGGCGGAGCCCGCGGGACGCGGCTAAGAGTCTGTCCCATAAGGGTGAACGACGATCATTACGGTCTTCCCCCCTCGCGGGGGAAGACAGACCGCGAAGCGGTCGGATGAGGGGGACGACGCGCCAGACGACCGTTGACGTTCGCAAAAGACCGCCCGACCCGCTTGGGATCCCAACGGTGGTCTTGCTCGCCTCCCCCTCATCCGGCCCTTCGGGCCACCTTCCCCCGCGAGGGGGGAAGGCCGTTATTTCGCCCGCGACGCCCTTATGAGACAGACTCTAAGCGCGATTCCGGGGTTGTCACGCGGCCCGCGTTTCGGCGTAGAATGGCCGTGTCCGCGTCGCGACGATCGCCGGCGCGACGTCGATCCGCCCCCCCGCCCCCCTTCGAGCGCCCCGCCCCATGAGCCTTCCAACCGTCGATCGCGAACGACTCCCGGCGTCGGCCGAGGGACGGCCCTTCGCGGCGGCGGAGGTGGGCGTGGTCGTGATCGGCCGCAACGAGGGGGAGCGGCTGGTCCGCTGCCTGGCCGCGGTCGGCGGCCGGGGCCGGGCGGTCGTCTACGTCGACTCCGCCTCGCGGGACGGCAGTCCGGAGGCCGCGCGCCGGCTCGGCGTCGAGGTCCTGGAGTTGGACCCGGCGCGGCCGTTGTCGGCGGCGAGGGCGCGGAACGAGGGGTTCGAGCGGCTCGCGGCGGTCGCGCCGGAGGTCCGGTTCGTCCAGTTCGTCGATGGCGACTGCGAGATCGCCGCCGGCTGGATCGAGGCGGCGGCGACGGCCCTGGCGGCCCGCGACGACGTGGCGGTCGTCTGCGGCCGGCTTCGCGAGCTGCACCCGGAGGCGTCGCCGTACAATCGCCTGGCCGACCTGGAATGGGACGGCCCGACCGGCGAGCTCGAGGCCTGCGGCGGCGTCTTCATGGCGCGCGCCGAGGCGTTCCGTCGGGCCGGCGGCTTCGACGCGACGGTGCTCGCGGCCGAGGACGACGAGTTCTGCCTGCGGGTCCGCCGCGGCGGCGGCAAGATCCTCCGCCTCCCCGAGTTCATGGGCTGGCACGACATGGCGATGACCCGGCTGGGGGCCTGGTGGCGGCGGGCCGTCCGCGCCGGCTGGGCCTACGCGCAGGGCTACGCCCTGCACGGCCGCGGCCCCGAGCGGCACTTCGCCCGCCAGATCCGCGGGATCGTCGCCTGGGGCCTGGCCCTCCCCGCCGTCGCGGTCCTCGCCGCCTGGCCGACGCGCGGCCTGAGCCTGCTCTTGGCGGTCGCGGCCTACGCGGCGCTCTATTGTAAAGTGAGACGGCGCGGGCTGTCGCGCGGCTGGTCGGCGGCCGACGCCCGACTGTACGCCGGCTCGATCGTCCTGGCCAAGGCCCCGCTCGCCTACGGCGCGCTCAAGTACGCCGCGTCGCGGCTGCTGAGGCGCGACGCCAAGCTCATCGAGCACAAGGGGCCGACGACCTGAAATCGATCGCCGCCGCGCCCGGACGCGGCCCCCGCGAGCCGTCCGACCAGTCTTCAGAGAGCTTCATCCCGATGTCATCCGCCCCGTCGTCGACCCCGCCCCCCCGGCGGTCGTCCCCGTTTCGAGTCGGTCTGCTGGGGACCGGCTACATCGCCTCGTGGCACGCCGACGCGCTCCGCGCCGTCAAGGGGACGACGCTGGCGGCGGTCTGCGACCGCGACGAGGCGCTGGCGCGCTCGTTCGCGAGCCGGCGGGGGCTGCCGGAGGACCGGGCGTTCCCCTCCCTGGAGGCGATGCTCCAGGCCCCCGGCCCCGGACTCGACGCGGTCCACGTCCTCTTGCCGCCGGATCGCCACGCGGCCGCGGCCGAGGCGCTGATCGCCGCGGGCGTCCACGTCCTGCTGGAAAAGCCGATGGGCGTGACCGGCGACGAGTGCCGACGGCTGACGGCGCTGGCGGAGGCCAAGGGGGTCTCCCTGGGGGTCAACCACAACTTCCTGTTCGCGCCGGCCCACGAGCGGCTCCGCGGCGACGCGCTCTCCGGCCGGATCGGCCGCCTCGACCGCGTCGACCTGACGTGGCACCGCCCGCTGGGGCAGCTTCAAGACGGGCCGTTCGACATCTGGATGCTTCGCGATCCGGCCAACGTCCTGCTCGAGATCGGGCCCCACCTGGTCTCGGCCCTGCTGGACCTGGCCTGGGACCGCCGCGAGGAGCTGGGGCCGATGACGGCGCGGGCCGGCTGGCCGACGACGCTCCCCGGCGGCGGCCGGTTCTTCCGCCGCTGGCAAGTCGACGCCGGCGGCGACGCCCTGGCCGCGAGCCTGAGCCTGGCGTTCGGGCCCGGCTTCGACGAGCACGCGGCGCGGGTCCGCGGCGCGTTGGCCGTCGGGGTCGCCGACCTGGAGCGCGACGTCTACGTCCTCCGCGAGCACGTCCCCGCCGGGATGGACGTCGACCGCTACCGCCGCTCGCTCGCCGAGGCCAAGGCGCTCAAGTCCCAGGCGCGACGGACCCTGGCGGCCTACGCGCTTTCGAAGGTCAAGCTCGCGAAGGTCGGCGGCCCCTACGGCGCGAGCATCGTCGGGGCGTTGCGGCGGTTCTACGAGGATCTCGCCGCCGGCCGGCCGGTCGACCGCCGGCTCTCCGGGAGCTTCGGGGCCGAGGTGGTGGCGGTCTGCGAGCGACTCGGCCGCGAGGGGGCCGAGGCCGCCGCCGCGGCGACGCCCGCGCCCGCCCCCCCCGCGGCGGCCCCCGCGATCCCCGCGACGACGACGACGGCGCGGCCGGAGGTCCTGGTCCTGGGGGCGACCGGGTTCATCGGCCGGAGGCTCGTGGCCAAGCTGGTCGACGCCGGCCGGCCGACGCGGGTCCTGGTCCGCAACCCCGGCCGAATCCCCGACGAGCTGCGTCGCGAGGGGGTGGAGGTCGTCGTCGGCGACCTGGTCCGCCCGGAGGACGTCGAGCGGGCGCTCGAGGGGATCTCCGGCGTGGTCCACCTGGCCCGGGCGGCGGCGGCCAGGCAATGGTCGGAGTACCTCGAACAGGACGTCGCCGTGACGCGGCGGCTCGCCGAGGCCTGCCTGGCGCGCGGGGTCCGCCGGTTGGTCTACACCGGGACGATCGACTCCTACTACGCCGGGGCGAAGGCCGGGACGATCACCGAGGAGACGCCGCTGGACCCGATGATCGCGCGTCGGAACTACTACGCGCGGGCCAAGGCGGCGTCGGAGGGGGAACTGCTGGCGATGCATCGCGAGCGGGGCCTGCCGCTGGTGATCGCGCGGCCGGGGATCGTCGTCGGGGCGGGGGGCAGCCCGTTCCACTGGGGGGTGGGCATGTGGTCGTTCCAGGCGGTCTGCCGGCTCTGGGGCGACGGGACCAACCCCCTGCCCCTGGTGCTGGTCGACGACGTGGCCGACGGCCTGATCGCCTGCCTGGACGCGCCTGGGATCGAGGGCCAGTCGTTCAACCTGGCCGCCGACTCGGGGGTGACGGCGCGGCGGTACGTCGAGGCCCTGGACGCGGCGTCGGGCTCGACGTTCCAGGTCCGCGCCGGGTCGATCCGGTCGTATTACCTGGCGGACATGGCCAAGTGGGTCGTCAAGTGCGCCGCGGGCCACCCCGACCGCCGCCGCCGGCCGGCCTACCGCGACTGGGAGTCGCGCTCCCAGCGGGCGCGGTTCGATTGTTCCAAGGCGCGGCGGGATCTGGGCTGGAAGCCGGTCGACGACCCGGCCGAGCTGCTGCGCCTGGGCGTCGCCGAGCCGGCGTCCGCCGCCTTGCGTTGACCCGTCTTCGAAACCCCGGGCAAGGTGGGGCGGCGCCCGCCCCGGCCGACGCCCCAACCCACGGACTCCCACCGGACATGATCGAGACCGAAGCGACGCCGGCCGCGACGCCCCAGGGCCCGGACGCGACTCCCGCGGAATTCGCCTACGAGGTCGTCATCCGCCCCGCGCCGGGCTGGCGCGCGGTGAACTGGGCCGAGATGTACGAGTTCCGCGAGCTGCTCGGCAAGCTGGTCTGGCGGGACGTCGCGGTGCGGTACAAGCAATCGATCCTGGGACCCGCCTGGGCGATCATCCAACCGACGATCATGGTGGCGATCTTCACGCTCGGCGTCCGCTTCCTGGACGTCCCGATGCCCGCCGGGCTGCCGATCCCGGTGGTGATCTTCGCGGGGTTGATCCCCTGGACGGTCTTCTCGCAGGGGATGCCCGCGGCGGCCGGCAGCATGGTGCTTTCGGCCAACATGATCACCAAGGTCTACTTCCCGCGGCTTTTCCTGCCGATCGGCGCGGCGGCGGTGCTTCTGGTCGACGGCGTGTTGACTCTGCCGATTTACGGCGTGATGCTCGCCTACTATGGGATCGCGCCGGCCTGGACGGCCGTGTTCCTGCCGGTCTTCCTGCTCTTGAGCCTGCTGGCGAGCCTGGGGATGGGCGTGGCCCTGGCGGCGGTCACGGTCTTCTACCGCGACTTCAAGCACGTCGTGCCGTACATGGTCCAGTTGATGACGTACGTCTCGCCGATCTTCTACACCATCGAGCTGACGATCCCGCCGCGGTGGCGGCCGATCCTGTCGCTCAACCCGATGTTCGGGATCATCGACGGGTGCCGCTCGGCGGTCCTGGGCCTGCCGATGCAGTGGGAATGCCTCTTGATCTCCACCGCCTCGACGCTGGTCCTGTTTTTCGCGGCGATCCATTACTTCCGCCGCACCGAGCGCCTCTTCGCGGATCACGTCTGACGATCCGCCGCGTCGCCCGGAATCGCCGAACCCCGCCCCGTGGAACCCCGACGGCACAGAGACCATGACCCGACCGATCATCAGCGTCGAGAAGCTCAGCAAGCGTTACGTCCTCGGCGGCGGCGCGCACAACCTGATGAAGTTCTCGCTTTCCAACGCGATCGCCGACAAGTTCCTGGCGTTCAGGCGGCGGCTCGTCGGGGCCGCGCCGGCCGCCGGGCCGGCGGAGTTCTGGGCGCTGCGCGACGTCGACATGGAGGTCGAGCGCGGCCGGGTGATCGGCCTGATCGGCCGCAACGGCGCCGGCAAGTCGACGATGCTCAAGATCCTAAGCCGGATCGTCGAGCCGACGTCGGGGACGGCGCGGCTGCGGGGCCGGGTGGCGTCGCTCCTGGAGGTGGGGACCGGCTTCCACCTGGAACTCACCGGCAGGGAGAACATCTTCCTCAACGGCGCCATCCTGGGGATGAGGCGGGCGGAGGTCCGCCGCAAGTTCGACGAGATCGTGACCTTCGCCGAGGTCGAGCGGTTCCTCGACACGCCGGTGAAGCGGTATTCCTCGGGCATGTTCGTCCGCCTGGCGTTCGCCGTCGCCGCCCACCTGGAGCCCGAGATCCTGATCGTCGACGAGGTCCTCTCCGTGGGCGACTACGCCTTTCAGAAGAAGTGCCTGGGCAAGATGCGCGAGGTCGCCTACGGCGACGGCCGCACCGTCCTGTTCGTCAGCCACAACATGGGGGTCCTGGGCCAACTCTGCGACGACGGCGTCTGGCTCGACAAGGGCCGGGTCGTCGCCCGAGGCCCCATCGACGACGTCCTGCGGGCCTACACGACGAGGGACTCCGACGCGGTTTCCGCCGCCCGATTCGAGCCCGACCCGAGCAAGGGCCAGCAGTTCCTCCGGGTCGACCTGCTCCACGAGGACGGCGCCGCCAACGGCGACTTCACCACCGACGAGCCGATCCGCGTCCGGATGGAATACCTCGTCAGGCGCGGGCTCATGGGCTGCGCGATCCAGTTCGTCATCCAAACCCAGGACGGCCTGCGGGTGCTCCTCTCCGACGTCCGCGAGCGCAACCCCGAGTACACCGAGGAATTCACGCCCGGCCGCTACGTCCTGGAGGCGGTCGTCCCCGCCGACCTGCTGGCGCCGGCCAGCTACTCGCTTTCGGTTCGCGTCGGCGAGATCGGCAACGGCTGGATCGACGACCGGCCCGACTGCCGCGAATTCACGATCCACAATTTAAGCGCCGAATCCGTGTCGAAGGGGAGCGTGCTGAACCTCCCGCTGCGCTGGACGTGCGAGCGCCGCGAGGACGCGACGGTCGAACCGGCGCGGCCGCCGGCCTGACGCCGGCCGACGCGCGGGTTTGGACTGGCCTTCGCGGCCGCGTCGGCTAGAATGGCCCGCGGCCGCGGCCGGGAGGGCCGCGCGCCGGAAGGTCCGAGGCAAGGAGGCCGACGATGTTCGAGAACCGCGTGCTGGTGGTCGGCGACGTGATGCTCGACCGCCACGTGTACGGCCACGTCCGCCGGATCTCCCCGGAGGCGCCCGTGCCGGTCGTCGGCCTGCTCGGTCAGGCCGAGGCCCCCGGCGGCGCCGGCAACGTCGCCGCCGGACTCGCCGCCCTGGGCTGCGACGTCGCCCTGGTCGGCCTGATCGGCCCCGACGCCGAGGGGGCCCTGCTCCGCGCGGCCCTGGCCGCCAAGGGAGTCGCCGGGACCGAGCTGATCGAACGCCCCGGCCTCGTCACCGTCAGCAAGACCCGGATCCTCTCCGAGGCCCGCCAGCAACTCCTGCGGCTGGACCGCGACGGCGACCCGGCCGCCTGCGCCGCCTTCGAGGACGACGTGCTCGCCCACGCCCTGCCCCTGATCGCCGACGCCTCGGCCGTCGTCCTGGCCGATTACGACAAGGGGGTCGTCACCCCCCGGACGGCCCGCGCGACGATCGCCGAATGCCGACGCCTGGGCGTCCCCTGCGTCGTCGACCCCAAGAAGCTCGACTTCGCCCCCTACGCCGGCGCGACCGTCGTCACCCCCAACCTACTCGAGGCCGAACGCGCCCTGGGCCGCCCCCTGACCGACGACGAGGAGGCCGGCCGCGGCGCCGCGGAACTCCGCGCCGCCCTGGGGACCGACGCCATGCTCGTCACCCGCGGCCCCCAGGGGATGACCCTGGCGTCGGCCGCGACCGTCCGCCACGTCCCGTCGCGGACCCGCGACGTCGCCGACGTCACCGGCGCCGGCGACACCGTGGTCGCCGTCCTGGCCGCCTGCCTCGGCGCCGACTGGCCGCTCGCCGACGCCTGCCGCCTGGCCAACGCCGCCGCGGGGATCGCCGTGGGCAGGCCCGGCGCCCACGTCGTCCAACCCGGCGAGCTCCGCGCCGCCTGGGAAGGACTCTCCCCCAAGATCCTCGACGCCGCCGCCGCCGCCGAGACCCTGGCGGAGGCCCGCCGCCGCGGCCGCCGCGTCGTCTTCACCAACGGCTGCTTCGACATCCTCCACGCCGGCCACCTGGCCTGCCTGGAGGCCGCCAAGCGCCTGGGCGACCTCCTGGTCGTCGGCCTCAACTCCGACGCCTCCGTCCGCGGCCTCAAGGGCCCCTCCCGCCCGGTCATCCGCCAGGACGACCGCGCCGGCCTGCTGGCGGGCCTGGCCTGCGTCGACGTCGTCGTCCTCTTCGACCAGCCCACCCCCGTCGAGCTCGTCGCGGCCCTGGAACCCGACGTCCTGGTCAAGGGAGGCGACTACACGATCGACGCCATCGCCGGCGCCGACCTCGTCCTGGCCCGCGGCGGCCGGGTCGTCACCGTCCCCCTGGTCCCCGGCCTCAGCACCACCTCCATCCTCGGCCGCAAGGCCGGATGACGCCCCCAAGCGACGCCCCCTTGACGATTCGCACCGCGACCGCCGCCCGCGCTTCGATTTCACGACGCCGATCGACGCCCGACGAACCGCCGACTACAATGACGCCGTAATGAGATCGCGCGAGTCGCGATCGACTCGAAACGAATCCCGACCCCGACGCGCGCCGTCACGACGAACCACGCGAAGCGTCTCACCCAAGGAACGACCCGCGAGCGACCCGAAGACGCCCCCGACGACTCGAACCGCGAAATGCCGAATTTTTCAACGCGGAGACCATCCTAGGCCCCGTCGATGTACGCAATGCCGCGCAATGCTTGACGCGCGACCCCGCGGTCGCTAGACTACGACGATTCATCGACGAACGACTGAAACGAAACGATCGCCGACGAGGCGCGGACGCGAGACCCGAAACCAGGATCACTCGGCAGGCCGACCGGGTTGAAGGGGGACTTCCGAGCCGCGCGCCGCCGAGACCGACGCCCGCGAACCCCCCGAACTCGAACCGTGATTGTCTCCCAACCTGGACTTCGACGACGCCCGCCGCTTGGTGACCGTCGAGATCTTGCTTCAGCCCCGAACGTGGAACCCCTCCACGGAGATTCAGCACCGATGAACGCCTCGTCGCTCCCCCTGGAACCTCGCGAGCCGGCGACGCCTCAAGCGCAAGAGCTCCCCATCCACGCGCCGAGGATCGGCGCGTCGATCCACGCCGACGCCGTCCGCTCCGCCGTCAAGCGCGCCATGGACTTCTGCGGGGCGCTGATCGGCCTGCTGCTCTTGATGCCGGTCATGGTGGCGGTCGCCGTCCTGGTCCGGCTCGACTCGCCGGGCCCGATCTTCTTCCGCCAGCTTCGGCGCGGCCACCGCGGCCGGTTGTTCTGGGTGGTCAAGTTCCGAACCATGCAGGTCGACGCCGAGGCCCGGCTCAAGGACCTGGAAGACAAGAACGAATCGGGCTGCAACGTCCTCTTCAAGATCAAGAACGACCCGCGGGTCACCCCCCTGGGCCGGTTCCTGCGGAAATCCAGCCTGGACGAACTGCCGCAGTTGATCAACATCCTTCGCGGCGAGATGAGCATCGTCGGCCCCCGCCCCCTCCAGCTCCGCGACAGCGAACTCCTGCTCTCCGAGAACCCCGAGGGCTATCGCCACCGCCTCCAGGTCATGCCCGGCCTCACCGGCCCGTGGCAGGTCGGCGGCCGCAGCGACATCGACAGCGACCGCATGGTCAAGCTGGACGTCGATTACGCCAACAACTGGACCATCCCGGGCGACGTCGCGATCATCCTCAAAACGGTCTTCGTCGTCCTCAAGGGCCGCGGCGCCTGCTGAGGCCCCGCTTTCCCCTCCCGCGCCCGCCTCGGCCCCCGCGGCTCTCGGCCTCGGGGGCCGGCTCGTTTTCGAAGCCGCCGCTCGATTTCGAATCGCGATGGGGACGAGCAAGAGGAACGGGTCGCGACGCCGCCCACCTCGCCGCGGCTCGTCCGACCCAAGAGCGCCCGACCGCCCGTCAGGACGATCCGGGAAGGAGTTTGAGGATCTTCCGCCAGCGCGACTCCCGCTCCTCCTGGAGCGTGTTGAGCCGCTGGTTGAGCCAGAGCATGACGTCGGCGTCCTTCGCCCCCGTCGCGGGACGCTCCGGACGAGGACGCGGACGGGCGCCGGGACGCGCCGGCCCCCGCGAAGCCGCCTCCGGCGACGGCGAGCCGGGCTCGGGAGCGTCGGCGGGAGGAACGTCGGGCGCCGCGTCCGTCACCGACGGTCGCGGCGGCGGAGCCGCCGAGGGGCCGGGCGCGGGCGCGGGCGGCGGGGACGCGGCGGGGGCTTCCCGAACCGTCCGGGCCGAATCATGACCGTGCGCGCGCGACGCCAACTCGGCCTTGAGTTCCTGGACCTCGCGGGTGACCTCGCGGAGCTGGTCCAGCTCCTGGCGGATCAGGTCCATCTGCTCGCGCTGAAGCGAACCGAACATCCCCACCAGCATCCCCATGGCGCTCTGGAACTGGTCCATCATCTGCTGCTGCATCAAGCCGAACTGGTTCATCAGCGGGACCAGGACGGCCATCGGGTCGGTCGCCGCGTCGCGCTCGATCGCGGCGGGAAGGACGGCCACCGACGAGGGGAGCGCCGGCAACCGTCCGGCGTCCGCGCCCTCGTCGCGACGAGCCGGGAGGAAGCCCGAACCGACGGTCGTGACCGCCGTCCCGGCCGGCGCGAGGGCGCGGGCCTCGCCGGCGGCGGCCGCGGCTCCCTGGACGTCGCGGCATCGGACGCGGATTCGATAACAGCCGACGGTCAAGACGTCGCCGTCGGCGAGGAAGGCGTGACGGACGATCGCGTTGTTCACCGCGACGTCGCCGCCGAGCAGGTCGACGACCCAGAGCCCGATCCGGGTCCGGACCAGGCTGCAATGAAACGGCGAGACGCTGGGATCGGCCAGGCGGAACTTGCACCCCGCGGCCGAGCCGACCAGCGAGACCACCCGATTCATCGGCCAGACCGCGGCGCGGGACGGCCCGTTGAGGAACTCCAACCCCACGTCCGGCCACGGCTCGACGCCGTAAGACCGCGAAACCAGGGGGGTCGATCGGGGCGGTCGTTCGACTCCTTCGAGGACCCGCCCCCCCCCCAGCCGCAAACCGTAAGGGCCGACGCGCATCGGCTCGTCACGAGTCAGCCAACCGTGCTTCCGAGGCCGGCCGGCCGCGTGGATCCCCAGGCGACTCCCCAGATCGATCCAGAAGACGCACCCTTCGACGACCTGGAGATAGGCGTGCCGCCGGCTCACCAGGCGATGCTCCAACGGCACGTCGGCGCGGGGATCGCGGCCGACGATCGCGAACGGCTGGTGCAGCACGCGCACGCCGACGTCCGACTCGCCACCCGCCTCGACGACGAGTTGCAGCGGTCCCTCCAGGCCACAGGCGTCCGAAAACGATTTCATGGTGCTCCCGGCCGATCGCGGGCCGCGACCGTCGCCACCGAGGCGCGTGTGTGATACGTCCGTTCCCGCCTTGATTCAGTGTACCCGGCGGCGGTCTTTCCTACAAACGTCGGACAAACCCTCCGGCCGACGGACTCGCGTTTGCGTCGTCGGGCCCGACCCGTTAGTCTACCCGTGGGTCGACGCCGGGAAGCGTCGCGCCGGGGCTCTGGTGAAAGGACGTCTAGGACGCATGAAACGCAAGGGCATCATCCTCGCCGGCGGTTCCGGGACGCGGCTGTATCCGATCACGCGGGCGGTCAGCAAGCAGTTGCTGCCGGTCTACGACAAGCCGATGATCTACTACCCGCTTTCGACCCTGATGATGGCGGGGATCCGGGAGGTCCTCTTGATCTCCACGCCCGACGACGTCGGCGGCTTCCGTCGGCTGTTGGGCGACGGCTCCCAACTGGGGCTGGCGATCGAGTACGCGGTCCAGCCGCGTCCCGAAGGGCTGGCCCAGGCGTTCCTGATCGGTCGGGAGTTCGTCGGCTCGGGCGACGCGGCCTTGATCCTGGGGGACAACGTCTTCCACGGCCAGGGGTTCCAGCCGATGCTCCGCGCCGCGGGGGCGCGGGAGTCGGGGGCGACGGTCTTCGCCTATCCGGTGAAGGACCCGGAGCGTTACGGGGTGGTGGAGTTCGACCGCGACGGCAAGGCGCTTTCAATTGAGGAGAAGCCGGCCCGGCCGAAGTCGCATTACGCGGTCACGGGACTGTACTTCTACGACAACCGGGTGCTGGACGTGGCGGCCGGTTTGAAGCCGTCCCCCCGCGGCGAGTTGGAGATCACCGACGTCAACCGGGCCTACCTGGAGCGCGGGGAACTGCGGGTGGAGTTGTTCACCCGGGGTTTCGCCTGGCTCGACACCGGGACGATCGAGTCGTTGATTCAGGCGGCGAACTACGTGGAGACGATCGAGGCGCGGCAGGGTTTCAAGATCGCCTGCGTCGAGGAGGTGGCGTACCGCCAGGGGTTCATCGACGCCGAGCAGGTGGAGCGGCTGGCCGCGGGCCTGCGCAACGACTACGGCCGCTACCTGTCGGATCTGATCCGCGACGAGCCTGGGCCCGTGGTCGGTTGAAAGTCGGTCTCGGGAGCCTCGGCGACGGTCCCCGCGGGGCCCGTCGCCGGGTCGGGACTTAGAGTCTGTCCCGTAAGGGCGTCGCGGCCGGCATAACGTCCTTCCCCCCTCGCGGGGGAAGGTGGCCCGAAGGGCCGGATGAGGGGGCGCGCGCCAGACGGCCATCGACGTCCAGAGCTTCCCGGACGGGCTTCCGCGAATTCCGGCGGCCTTTGCGCGTGTCGTCCCCCTCATCCGGCCGCTTCGCGGTCTGTCTTCCCCCGCGAGGGGGGAAGACGTCGGATCAACGGCCTTCCCCCTCGCGGGGGAAGGTGGCCCGAAGGGCCGGATGAGGGGGGGCGAGCCAAAACGCCGTCGACGTCCAGGGCTTCCCGGACGGGCTTCCGCGAATTCCAACGGTCGTCCCGCGCGTCGTCCCCCTCATCTGACCGCTTCGCGGTCTGTCTTCCCCCGCGAGGGGGGAAGACGTCGGAGAAACGGCCTTCCCCCCTCGCGGGGGAAGGTGGCCCGAAGGGCCGGATGAGGGGGGCGAGCAAGAAGGCCCTCGGGATCCCGAGCCGCCTGGTCTGGCTTTCGACGTTCCGACGGCTTCCGGTCGCGTCGTCCCCCTCATCCGGCCGCTTCGCGGTCTGTCTTCCCCCGCGAGGGGGGAAGACCGTGATGGTCGTCCTTTGCCCACTTATGAGACAGACTCTTACTTGAGGGCCTTTTCCACCTGGGCGAGGGCGGGGCGTTCCAGGGGGTGGACGTCGGATTCCTTGAGGCCCCGGTCGCGGGCCTTGGCGAGGCTGCGGCGGGCGGCGTCCTGGTCGCCGGCGGCGAGTTGCGCCCGGGCCAGGTGGAAGAGGCGGGAGGGGGCCGGGTCGATGGCGACGGCGTCCTCCAGGTCTTTGACGGCCCTGGGGAAGTCGCCGTTGGTGGTGTAGACGACGGCCCTGGTGTCCAGCAGTTCGGGGACGGGTCCGCGAAGCTGGATGGCGCGGTTGATGAGTTTCAGGGGGTCGGCGCCCTTGTCCCCCTGGAGGGTCATCAGCCAGGCCAGGTTGTTGAGGGGGACGATCTCGCTGGCGTTCTTGGCCAGGACCTTGCGATAGAGTTCCATGGCTTCGGAGTAGCGTTCCTGGCGGTCGCGGATGGTCCCCAGGGCGACGGTCAAGAGGGCGGCGTCGGGGTTCTGCTGGAGCGAGCGCTCGATCCAGCCGCTGACGCGGGCGACCTGGTCGGGGTCGTTGAACCGTTGCTCGGAGAGGAGGATGGAGATCACCGCGGGGGCGATGGGCTCGGGGTCGGGTTGGGCCTTCCAGAGCGGCTCGCAGACGTCCAGGGCGTCCTTGATCCGGCCGCGGCGGCCGAGGAAGGTGGCGTATCCGAGTTGGTCCTCGAGCCGGGGCGACTCCTTGGCGTTGCGCTTGAGGATCGCCTCGGCCGCGTCGAGCAGGTCGATCTTCTCGGCCAACCCGCCCAGGGCGCGGGCCAGGGCGGGGGCGAGCTGGGGCCGGTCGGCGATCTCCCGGATCGCCTTGCGGGCCTCGGCGTCCTTGCCGGCGGCCTTGTCGAGCCGGGTTTGAAGCGCCATGGCGTTGAAGGCGTCGGGCTGGAAGACCTTGAGTCGGTCGATCAGGGCCTGGGCCTCGGCGGCGTCGGCCTCGGCGACGGGGGGGCGAAGGCGGTCGATCAGTTCGGAGGCGAAGTAGGTCAGGCGTCCGACCTGCTGGCTCAGGTCTTGCGTCGAGGTCGGCCGACGTTCGGTGTGGACCAGTTCGCGGAGTTCGGCGCGGGCCTTCTCCCAGTCGCCGTCGGCCTTGTAGATGCGGGCCAGGAGGTAGCGGTCGTCCTCGCTGGCGCGTTGTTCGTCGACGAGCTTCTGGAGGACCGCGGCCGCCTTGGTCCGATACGATACGATCTTCTGGGCGGCGTAGACGCGGGCCAGGACGCGGAGGTCCTCGACCTCCTCGGGGAGCGCGTCGTCGGCCTTGTCGGGGGGGGCGTAGAGGTAGAGGGCCTTCAGGGCCTGGCGGTAGTCGCCGGTGAGTTCGGAGCGGGCGACGTGGGTCAGGGCCAGGGTCCGGCGGGCCCAGGCGAGGTCGGCCGGGTCGGCGGCGGGCTTGCCGGCGGCGGGCTTGAGGATCGCGGTCAGCTCGGTTTCGACGTCGTCGACGAGGTTCATGCGGAGCAGGAACTCGACGTAGGCGCGGCGGCGCGAGAAGTCGGCCGGCTTGGCGGCCTGGGCCTTGGCGTGCCACTGCTTGGCGACGGCGACCCACTTGGCTTTCCGGGCGTCGTCGCCGGCGGCCTGGCCCCCCTGGGCGATCAGGTCGGCGCAGGTGGCCATCGTCTGGGGGGCGCGGTCGGGGCCGACGGCCCGTTCGATGGCGGCGACGGCCTGCTCGGCCTGGTCGAGTTTGCCGGTGGCCACCAGGAACTCGGTCAGGAGGACGCGGCGTTCGGGGTCGGCCGGTTCGGCGGCGACGGCCTGGCGGAGTTCGGTCTCGGCGGCGTCGAGCTTCTTCTGCCAGACCAGGAGTTGGACCAGCATGACCCGCTCGGCGAAGTCGTCGGGCTTCGCGGCGATCCGCTGGCGGACGATGGCCTCGGCGTCCTCGTAGTTCTTCTCGCCGACGACGCGCTGGAGGATCGACTTCTCGACGGCGGCGGCGTCGCGCGAGTCGGTGTTGAGGCTGGGGACCTTGCTCCAAAGCTGGCTCACCTCGGCGGTCCTGCCCGACTGCATCAGCAGTTCGGTGGCGCGGTGGACGACCGCCAGGCTCCGCTGGCCCATCTCGATGGCCTGGCGGTACAGGTCGGCCATGCGGCCGAGGCGGCGGCGACGGTCGTCGTCGTCCTTGGCCTGGTCGAGTTCCAGTTCCTCGAGGCGGGCGGCGGCCAGGGGGATGGCGGACCAGTCGGGCCGCCGCGACCTCAGCTCGCCCAGGGCGGCCTTGGCGTCGGTTCGGAGCTTGGCTTGCTCGGCGGGATCGGCGGCGCGGGGGATTCGCCAGGTGAGCAGTTCGATGTCGGCGAACCGGGCCATGTAGCCGTCGGCCCCCTCGACGCGGCGGATCTCGGCGATCTGCTTCTCGGCCTCGGCCTGGACCCGCCTCGCCTCGTCGGCGGCCTGGTCGGGCTTGGTTTCGAGGATCAGGGCGAGGGTTTGGAGGCGGGGGCGCAGGTCGTTGGGGGCCAGTTCGGCCGCCCGGGCCCAGACCGCCTTGGCCTCGTCCTTGGCGTCGCGGGCGGCCAGGGCCGTCCCCACGACGTCCAGCACGGCGACGCGTTGGTCGACCGGCAGGGAGTCGACCTCCCGGGACGCGGCGACCAGCTTGGCGTTCAGGTCGTCGCCGCCCTGGGCGACGAGGTGTCTGAGGCGGGCGAGGCTCAGCTCGCGCGAGTCGCCCAGGGAGGCCCGCGCCTCGTCGAGGATCTTGGTCGCCGCGGCGAAGTCGCGGCGGTCGGCCCGCAGGTCGGCCGCGGCGATCCAGATCTGGGCGGCCGCGGCGTCCTTGGGTCGTTGGGCCCGCGCCGCGTCGAGCAGCTTCACGGCCTCGTCGCGCAGGCCCTGGGCGGCCTTCAACTGGGCGGTCAGGACGACGGGGGTCGACGACGAGGGGGCGTCGCGGCCGATCTTGGCGATCAGGTCCTCGACCTCCCTCCAGTCGCGGCGGGCCGACTCGAGTCTGCGGTTGCGATCGATCAACAGGGCGGCCAGGGGGGGGCGCGCCGGCGGGGCCGTCTCGGCGATCGCGCGGTATTCGGAGATCGCGCGGTCGATCTCCCCCTGCTCCACCAGGCTGCCGATCCAGCTCAGGCGGGACGCCAGGTTGTCGGGGGCGTCGCGGGCGGCGCTGGCCAGGTAGGAGCGCTGGCGGTCCAGGTCGCCGAGGTTGCCGTAGCACTGGGCCAGGAGGCGGTCGATCCCGGCGCGCAAGGGGACGTTGGACGACAGGTCCAGGTTCGCGTTGACCAGCTTTTCGAGCAGGACCTTCTTGGCCTCGCTCCAGTCCCGCGCGTTGATCATGGCGAAGGCGGTGTAGTAGTCGGCGTAGACCCCCAGGCCGATCCGCTGGAGTTCGCGGACCTGGTCGCGCAGCTCGACCGTGGCGCCGCGGGAGGCGAGGACGTCGGCCAGGGTGACGCGCAGGGCCGCGTCGTCGGGGAGCGTCTCGACGCCCTCGCGGAGGGCCTTCAGGCCGCCGTCGGGGTCGCCGGCGTTCAACCGCCGCATCGCCGCGGCCAGGTGGAGCTGGCCCGACTTGGGCGCCGCCTTGAGCCCCTGGGCCAGGGCCGCCTCGGCCGCCTCGGCGTCCGGCGGGGTCCGTCGCAGGTTCGCCCGCGACAGCTCCAGGTACGGCTCGGCCTCCGCGGGCGCCAGCCGGATCGCGTCCTGGAAGTCGGCCGCGGCGGCCGAGGGGTCCCCTCCCGGCTCGAGGAATTGAAGGCGGTAGCGTCCCCGGGTCAGGTGGGTCCGGTAATCGTCCGGCTCGGCCTTGACCATCTCGTCGATCACGCGGTCGGCGTCCTCCGGGCTGTTCAGGTCCTCGCCCCGGTACAGCATCGCCATCCGCCGCCACGCCTCGAACCGCTCCTTGGCGTGCTCGGTCGCGGCCTTGCGGTACGCCTCCATGGCCTTGCCGTCCTGGCCGTCGGCCTGGAAGGCGCGCCCCAGCAGGTACGCCAGGTCGCCGTCGTCCGGCGCGCTTCGTTGCAGCAGCGTCAGGTTGGCCCGGGCCTCCGCGGCCTGTCGCGAGTCGGCCTTCTCGCCCAACCCCTCCACCTGGATCTCGACCAGGCCGCGACGCACGTCGTCGCGGCCGGGCTCGCGGCCCAGGACGTCCTTGTAAATCCGCGTCGCCTGCGCTATGCGGGCCGGCGTCCGCGACCGTTCCAGAAGCACCTTCGCGAACGCGACCTGGGCGTCGACGTCGTCGGGAAAGACCTTCACGTGCTGGAGGTAGAGTCCCTCCGCCTTCTCCAGATCGCCCGCCTTCACGGCCTCCTCGGCCGCGGCCAGGTTGGACTTGCCCAACCGGGCGACCTGGAATTGGCGCAACGCGACGACCGAAACGACGCTCAGGACGAGGACCACGGCCACGATGGCCAGGCGTCTCCGAGTCTTCGATCCCATGGGTCGGCCTCTCGAAATTGGTGCGAAACTCGAGGTGACGGCGTTCGGACGATCCGGAGGCGCGCCGCGACGCGGCCCGGCGGTCGCCCCAGTGTACACGGCCGCGGCGACCCGCGACAATGCGTGGCGCCGCCACGTCCCTTTAATGCAACGTTAGCTCCCCGCGACGTCCGCCACCCTTAAGAAACGGACCACTCGCCGGGTCTTACGCGCGGGCGGCCTCGACCGAACCCCACCCACGATTAACCGGGCATACTTCCCCCGGCCGCCGTCGCCGCCGCTACCGATCGACCGGACATACTTCGGGTCGGGGGTCGTCCCCCCCCGGCCGCCCGGCCAAACGTTCATGACGATGAACCGAGCATGGTTCGCCGCGGCTTCCCGAAGCCGCCGAACGGTCGTCGTCGCTCCCCGCGCCACCCCATTCGGCGCGCCCCTCCCAGCCCCGCGCGCGCCCCGGCGATCGCGGCGCGCTTTCGCCTGTCCACGCGGCCATGACGATTCATGGCGCATACTTGAGGGTCGACGGCCGTCGCGACCATCCGAACACTAACGACGTTCGGCCCGTAGTGGGCCGGCGTCCATGCCGATGAACCGAGCATGAATCGGCCGCCAAACGGCCTCGCGTCCACGATTGACCGGGCATACTTCTCACGATGTTCCGGACATACTTGGGGGCCGCACCCACGATTAACCGGACATGGACTAGCGATTAACCGGACATACTTAGCCTCTGTAAGTTCTTGATTGACACGGCCTTGCGGCGCAGAGACTTTGTTTCTAGACTCTTGTTCTAGACAGAAAGACAACACCACGGCGGCAAGCCGCCCTTGATGGTGCTTCTTTCTCGAAGGGCGGAAAGACAGGAAGGCCGGGTCCGGGACGGATCCCGATGCGACAGCCTCCGAGAAGGCCAACGCCGGGAGCATCGGGATGGCGGAACTGGGATTGACGTTCGAGGACGAGGAAGCCGTCGGGCCGCCGGCCGGGGGCGACAACGCCGCCGGGGGCGACGCCGGGTGGAAGGACGAGTTGAACCTCGCCGAGTTTCCGATCGCCGCCTTGACCGATCGGATCCCCGACGGCCAGACGACCCTGGTCTTCGAGGACCAGTTGGAACCGCGCGACAGCCCGCCGATCGTCCGTCGGCTGACGATCATGGGGACCCACAAGCACGGCCTGCCGACGTCCCTGGACGACGAGGTGCTGGTCGGGTTGATCCAGCTCACCAAGCGGCGGAGCAACTTCACCGACGCCCGGGTGCCGTTCTCGCGGTACGAGTTGATCGAGCTGTTGGGATGGCCCCAGAGCGGCCAGAGCTATCGCCGGATCGAGGAGGCGCTGCACCGTTGGGTCGGCGTGGTCCTGATGTACGAGAACGCCTGGTGGGACAACACGGCCAAGAGCTGGGTCGACGAGCAGTTCCACGTTTTGGACAACGTCACGCTCTACGACCGCGAGCGTTGGCGGCGGTCGTCGCGGGCGAAGTCGGGGAAGGCCGGCGCCAAGGCCGACAAGCCCCCCCTGCCCCTCTCCAGCTTCAAGTGGAACGACGTGATGTTCCAGTCGTTTCAAAGCGGCAACCTCAAGCAGCTCGACCTGGAGTTGTACTTGAAGCTCCGGCTGCCGACCACCAAGCGGATGTATCGCTTTCTGGACAAGCGGTTCTATCGCCGCGGCCGGCTGGAATTCGACCTGCGGACGCTCGCCTGCGAGCACATCGGCCTGAGCCGCGCCTACGCCCCGACCGAATTGAAAAGGCGGCTGAAGCCGGCGCTCGAGGAGTTGGAGCAGGTCGGGTTCCTGACGCCGCTCTCGCCCGAGGAGCGTTACGTCTACGTCAAGCGGGGGACCTGGCGGATCGTCCTGGCGCGGGGCCGCCGCGACGGCGATCCCGAGGGCGATTTCGCGGCCGAGGACGGCCTCGACGTCGCGGCGGTCCCCGACGACGCCGCGTTCGAGCTGGCCGAGGCGCTCCGCGCCCGGGGGGTCACGCCCAAGGCCGCGGCCGAGATGGTCGCCGATCTCCCAGCCGAGCGGATCCGGACCAAGATCGAGGTCTTCGACTGGATGACCCGCAACGGCGACAAGCGGGTGGGCAAGAACCCCGCGGGCTACCTCGTCGCCTCGATCCGATCCGACTACCAGGACCCGCCCGACTTCCGCTCCGCCGGCGCCGCCGCCGCCAAGCGCGAGGAGGCCGAGCGCAAGGCGGCCGACGCCAAGGCCGGAGCCAAGGCCGAGGCCGAGGCGAAGGCCAGGGCCGACGCCGACCGCGAGGCCCGACTCCGGGCCGCCTGGGAGGCGCTTCCCGAAGACCGACGCGACGCCATCCTCGCGGCCGTCAAGGCCGAACACCCCGGCCTGTCGCGCTGGAGGAAAATGCTCGAACCCCTCTGCCTCGCCGCCCTGGAGGCCCGGATCCGCGACGAGGGACAATCCCTCCCCTTCCCCGAGCCCGACCCCGCGGCCTGATCGAGATCCCCCCGCGCGCCGCCCCGACGGCCCGCGCGAAGCCGACGACTATGGTCCGGATATCGGTACGCGACGGGGCGACGGAAGCCCATCGGCGGCTTGCCGCCAACCTGGAGGAAGACCGCCTTCCAGCCCGCCCGTCCCCTCCCCTCTCCCGGCGGGAGAGGGGACGGCGCTCGCTTTTTCGCCATGGCCACGAGGGCGGCGCGGAGAATGGGTGGACATTCTCGCCGAGGCGCTTGACATGGATGGGTTGCGGCATGGATGATATTGAATACGGCGTCGTCCCGAGGTGTGACGGTAGGGGTGGGGGGGCGTCTGGGGGATGGGCATGGTGGACGAGGAAAAGGGGTCGTCGGGAAATTTGACTCTGGTCGGTCGGGCCGGCATGTTTTCCCGATTCACCATGGATTCGCCACTTGAGTCGGTCGCCACGAGTCGCACGAGCCCAACCACGGTCGCTGCCGTCGCCGAGCGAGGGCGGATCCTCTCCGCCGGGGAAGCGGGGGGCGGGATGAACATCTGAGATTTGGAGACTTGGTCATGCGCACGGGTGCATCGGACGTCCCCTCCCTGGGTCTTCGCAAGGGCCTTCGCCTGGACGCTCGGCTGAGGAAGGCGCGTCGCGACCGCATGCGTCGCGGCGTCCTGGAGTCGTTGGAGGATCGGACGCTCCTGGCGGTCGTCCCCGCGCCGCAGGCGGCCGTCTTCAACACGGTCTCCCAGAGCGGGGGGAACGTCAGCAGCCCGACGGTGGTGGTGGACCGCTACAACCCGAACAACCTGTTCGCGGTCTGGACCCGGAACGATCCCGACCTGGCGCCGGGCAACGTGACGGTGGTGGAGGGGGCGTACTCCAGCGACGGCGGCCAGGACTGGACGAACCTGGGCACGGGGGCCGGGCCGGGGCTTCAGATCGACCCCGCGATCGTCCCGGGGCCGGGGGTGAACCAGCGCTTCGCCCAGACGCTCGACCCCCAGGTCGCCTTTGACAACCAGCACAACGTCTACGTGCTGGTGCGGCAGGCCAACGCGGCCAACACCAGCGGGGCGCTGGTGCTCAGGAAGTTCGACTTCCCCGGCCCCAACCCGGACGGGACCGGCGCGGGCGGGACGCCGACCTGGACCGGCGACGTGATCGTCCGCCAGTACGTCGTCGACCCGGTCTTCAACCCGACCTTGACGGTCGACGACAACCTGGCGTCGTTCACCGATCCGGACACCGGGAACGTCCAGACCGACCCCTTCGCCGGCAACGTCTGGGTCGGCTGGAGCACCAGGGAGGCGCGGCCGACGGGGACCGCCTTCGACCAGACCCCCAACGGCCAGGTCTGGAACGCCAACTCGATCCAGGTCGTCACGTCGTCCGACGGCGGCCGGACCTTCAGCGCCGCGACCCAGGCGAACAACCAGAACCGCTGGACCGGTCCCACCGGGATCTTCGCCGACGCGACGCCTCAGATCGCCGTGGGTCAGGGGAAGTCGGTCCCCGCGGCGCAGGCGGCGGCCAACGCCGGCGGCGGCGCCGTGGTGGTCTGGGACAACTTCGGGCGGTACAACGCCTCCGCGACCAACCCCCAGGACGTCCCCGACCTGATCCAATCCAACGCCGTCTCCGGCGGGACCGCGTACACGGTGGCCGGCGGGACCGGGCCGATCGCCAACTCGCCGTCGTCCGCGGCCCCCTTCGACACGGCGACGACGGACTTCAACATCCCGGTCAACTTCACCGGGGCCGCGATGAACGAGGTGTTGTCCAAGCTGACGGTCAACATGACCCTTCAGCAGGAGAACATGGCCTGGATCAGCGCCGTGCTGATCGCGCCCGACGGTCGGACGGTGACCCTCTTCTCCAACGCCCAGGGGTCCGACGGCACGGCCCCGCCGGCCGACTACACGTTCGGCGTGACCGGGACCGACCTCGGCATCGTCGGGACGTACACGCAGAACAACGTGAAACTCACCTACGGCGCGATCGGCTCGACGTTCGACGACGAGGCCGCCCGCAGCATCAACGACCGGAGCGGCGCCGGCACCGGCTACACGGGCTATTTCCGCACCGAGGCCCAGCGCGGCGGCGCCGCCAACGGGCTGGCGAAGTTCAACGGCGCCACGCTCGGCTCGTTGAACTCCTTCGTCGACGGCGGCGGCGTCACGCATAACTGGGTCCTGCGGATCACCGCCTACGGCAACAACGGGTCGTCGACGACGGCCCTGGCGTCGAGGCTGCGGGATCTTTCGCTGACGTTCACCACCGGCGTCGAGGCCGACGGCGGGGCCGAGACGGTCGCCGCCACCCAGGTGCGCGGCAGTCAGACCGGCGTCTACCCCCGCGCCTCGGCCGCGGCGGGGACGCAGGGGATCGGCCCCGGGATCGACGTGACGCAGAACAACACCCTGGGCTCCTTCAGCCAGTACCAGGGGTGGATCTACGTCGCCTACACCGGCTTCCGGACGGGGCCGTTCAGCGGGCTCGCCAACCCGGCGGACAACACCGAGATCTACCTGGCCTGGTCCGACGACGGCGGCCAGACCTGGAACCGGCGGTTCAATCCGTTGACCGGCGAGGAGATCCCGGTCAACGACGACCAGGGCTCGATCGACGGCTTCAGCGGCGCCAACTCCAACGCCTCGCAGGGCCAGATCGTGGGCCGGGCCCAGTTCCTGCCCCAGGTGGCCGTCGACCAGGCGACCGGGACGCTGGTGATGTCGTGGCGCGACGGCCGCGACGACTCGGCGCGGACGCGGTCGTCGGTCTACGTCGGCGCCAGCATCGACGGCGGCTCCACGTTCAGCCAGCAGTCCTACGCCAACCCGGCGCAGACGGCCTTCGACCCCATCACCCAGAAGACGATCGCGCTGAACCCCGCGGGCGACAACCCCGGCGGCTCCGATCCGGCGTCCACGACCTTCGGCTACGGTACCCAGATGGGCCTGGCGGTCGCCGGCGGGCAGGTCTTTTTGGCCTGGGGCGGCAACCTGAACAGGTCGCACCTGAACTCCAGCAACGTCATCGTCGGCGACACGATGCGGACGTTCGTCGAGCGGATGACCGTCGCCGCGGGCCCGCGAGTGGTCGATAGCTCCCAGGGGCCGATCGACACCGCCAACGGCGTGTCGATCAATTCGTTCGTCGTGACCCTGGACCGGCCGATCGACGCGCCCGGGTTCGCCGCGTCGTTCACCCCGGCCGACGTCACGGTCTACTACCGCGGCACGTCCAACAACGACCCCTACGTCCCGATCGCGGCGACGTCGGTGACGCCGGTCGCCTCCAGCCTGGTCGTGGTCCGCGACCCCGTCACCGGCCAGGTCGTGAAGACCCTCGGCTACACCCAGTTCACGGTGACGTTCCCCACCCAGACGGCGGTCGGCACCTACAGCTACATCATCACGCCCCAGGTCAGCGACCGGATCCGCACCGTGACGATCGGGCTCGACGGGAGCGTCGCGGCGATCAAGGACGGCAACGAGATCGACCAGAACGCCGACGGCGTCGCCGGCCAGGATCCGCTGGCGTTCGCGTCCGGAGCCCCGTACCTGGGCTTCACTCCGGGCGATTACTACACGACGCCGGCGCTGGCCCGTCCCGAAGACGCCCTGTTCTGGTCCAACGTGGCTGGCGGGCCCTCGGTCCCGGGGTCGCTGACGGCGCAGATCCTCGGCTCGAAGACGCTCGCGGCGAGCCTGCCCTTGATCCTGCCGGGCGCGCACGTGATCGGGACGGAGGTGGAGAACCACGCGGACGGCGCGGGGTCCGGGACGCCGCTGGTCCCGCGCTCTTACCCGTCGCCCCAGTCGAACCAACCGATCCCCGCGTTCAACCAGTTGACGTCGCCGCTGACCGTGCCGGACGCGTTCACGGCGACCGACCTGACCGTGACCGTGAACCTGACCTCCCCGGATCTGTCGAGTCTCCGGTTGACGCTGGTCGCCCCCGACGGGACGACGGTGCCGCTGGTCCCGCTGGGCGGCCTGCAAGGGACGAACCTGACCGGCGCCGTCTTCAGCGACTCGGCCATGTGGCCGGTCGACTACGGCTCCGCGCCGTACACCGGCACGTTCCGGCCGGTGGGCGGGGCGTTCTCGAATCTGGTCGGCAAGTCGGTTTATGGGACGTGGCGGCTCGTGGTCTTCAACGTGGGCCCGCTCACGAGCGGGAGGTTGGTCGGCTGGACGCTGGGGGCCACCACGCCCGACTTCAACCTGACCCTGAACGATTCGGCCAGCCATCAGACCGTGGTCTTCGACCGGCCGATCCGGACGTCGAGCTTCACGGCGGACGACGTGCTCCAGATCATGGGGCCGACCGGGTCGTTGCTGGGTCCGCAATACTTCCAGTCGGACAAGTCGGGCCAGGCGATCCCCGCGCCGCCGTCGTCGACCGTGCCGGGGGTGCTGGAATCGACGCTGACGATCCCGACGTACCTCGGCGGCACGTTCGTGGCGTCGAACCTGACGGTGAGCCTCGGCTTGACGTTCCCGAACCTCTCGGGGCTTCGGATCGACCTGGTCGCCCCCGACGGCGTCACGATCGTGCCCCTGGTCCTCGCCGGCGGCCTGCAAGGGGCGAACCTGACCGGCACCGTCTTCGACGACTCGGCGGCGCGAACGATCACCAACGGGACCGCGCCGTACACCGGCGCGTTCCGACCCTCGGGCGGGTCGCTTTCGAGCCTCGTCGGCAACCTCCAGGGGATCTGGAGGTTGCGGATCACCAACACGGCGGCGCGAACGGTCGGCACGCTGACCGGCTGGTCGCTGGGCGCGACGCCGACGATCAGCGTCACCCCCGTCAACCCGACGACGGTGGGCGGCGTCGAGGTCGCCACGGCGTTCAACGTCAACTTCCCGACCCGGGTGCTCAGCGGCACGTACACGATCCAGCTCGGCTCGGACATCACCGACGTCAACGGCCAGAAGATCGACCGCAACCTCAACGCCGGGCTCGACGTCCGCCGGGGCGAGGCCCCGTTGGTCCCGGTCACGCCGGTCTCCTACGGCGCGAGGACGTCCGAACCGCCCGACGGGACCACGCTGGTCAAGTCGACGATCCAGGTGCCGGACAACTTCCCGGTCCAGGGGACCACGACCAGCTCGGGCGTCTCGGGCCTGCGGCTGCTGTTGACCCTCTCCTCGCCCGACGTCAGCAAGCTGACGGCGACCCTGACCCACAACGGGGTGTCGGTCACCCTGTTCGCCAACCTGATCCAGGGGACCGACGCCGGCGGGTTCACCAACGTCATCTTCGACGACCGGGCCGCCTCGCCGATCAGCCAGGCGTCGCCGCCGTACACCGGCGCCTCGTTCAACCCGCTGATGGCGCTTTTGAACGGCGGGTTCGAGAACGCCACCTCCGGCGGCGCCTGGGTCCTGACGATCGAGGGGACGTCGCCGACCGCGCAGGCCTCGCTGTCGAGCTGGTCGCTCCTGTTCCAGAAGCCGCTGCCGACCTCCGGGCTGGGCGAGCCGGTCGCCGACCAGACCAGTTCGAGCTTCCGGATCTTCCAGACCGACCTGACCAACGACCTGTCGCACAACACCTGGACGTCCGTCGGGGCCGCGTCGGTCCTGCCCAACAGCGTCGAGGGCACGGCCGGCCGGATCTCGGCCCTGGCGCAGGACCCGTCGGACCCGACGGGCAACACGTTCTACATCGGCGGCGCCAGCGGCGGCGTCTGGAAGACGACCAACTTCCTGACCACCGACCGGAACGGCCCCACCTACGTCCCGCTGACCGACTTCGGCCCGACCAGCGGGTTGAACGTCGGCGCGATCGCCGTCTTCCCGCGGAACAACGACCCCAACCAGTCGATCGTCATCGCCTCCACGGGCGAGGGCGACCGGGGGACGGCGGGCGTCGGGTTCCTGATCTCCAAGGACGGCGGGGCCACCTGGAGGCTGCTGGACAGCTCGACCAACGTCGACGGCGCCGGCGCGCCGTTGCCGTTGAACTCGCCGGCCCGCGATCACGTCTTCGTCGGCGCGACCACGTTCAAGGTCGTGGTCGATCCCAAGTTGACGCTCCAGGGCCAGGTCATCATCTACGCGGCCGTCGGCGGCCCCAACGGCGGCCTGTGGCGCAGCGTCGACTCCGGCGACCACTGGACCCTGATGCGCGCCGGCCAGGCCACCGACGTGGTCCTCGACCCCACGAGCAAAACCGGCGGCGGCGACGATCCCAACCTGCTGACGCTCTACGCCGGCTTCCAGGGCGACGGCGTCTACGTCAGCCCCAACCGGGGCCAGAGCTGGAACCCGCTTTCCGGCGGCGTCGGCAACCCGCTTTTGATCGACCTGTTCAAGGACGGTCCGGTCCCGGTGGCCAACGGCGGCGTCAGCCCGATGGGGGCCAACGGCCGGATCGCCCTCGCCAAGCCGGCCCTCACCGGCAACACGAACCAGGACGCGCTCTACGCCGGCTGGATCTACGCGGCGGTGGCCAACGGCGGCGGCACCGCCATCAGCCTGTACATGTCCAAGGACTTCGGCCAGAACTGGGTGCGGGTCCGCTTCCCCAGCGAGCCGAGGGCCGCCGACTTCACGCCGACGATCCCCAGCAACAGCCTCGCCCTGGCCGATTACGACCTGGCCAACGGCACGGCCAACATCTCCCTCGGCCTGACCGTCGACCCGTCCAATCCCAACATCGTCTACCTGGGCGGCTCGCAGATCCCGACGTCGGCCTCGGGCGTCATCCGGATCGACGTCACTCGGATCTGGGACGCCTACAACCTGACGCTCTACTCGGCCGTCGCCCCCGACGGCCTGACCGACTGGAACTCCACCGGCCCGGTCACCCCCGGCGACCGCCTCGCCGCGCTGCCGAGCACGGTCGTCCCTCCCACGATCCCCCCGCCGGGGTTCGTGAACTACATCCGCGACCCCTACAACCCGTTCGTCGCCGGGGCCACCCGCTTCGTCTACAACCTGAACCAGTTCGCCAACAACGGCTTCGGCGCCGCCTGGACCCCCTTCGACCAGTTCGTCGCCCCCGGCGCCGCGCCGGTCTACGACACGCTCATGGGCGCCGGCCAGGTGCCGACCTATGAGCACATGGTCACGTTCATCGACCCGACGACCGGGATGACGCGGCTGGTCTTCGGCACCAACCGCGGCGTCTGGTCGGTCCTGGACGACGACGGCAAGCCGCTGGTCGGCCAGAGCGTCGGCACCGTCCCCACCCCCGGCGCCAGCCGCAACGGCAACCTGGCGGTCGCCCAGTACTTCTACGGCGCCGCCCAGCCCAGCGCCCTGGCGCTTTCGGCCCAGGCGAACTACGACAAGGCCCTCTTCTACGCCAGCGGCAACGACCAGGACCAGTACTCCAGCGGGACGATCCTGGGCGACGGCAACCTGATCTGGGATCCCAACCGGGGGCCGAACCCCATCACCGGCCTTCCCATGGTCCAGGGGGTCTTCGGCGGCGGCGTCGCGGTCGACCCCCAGGGGCTCGGAACGCTCTACCAGGCGTTCCAGGCCAACACGATGCTGGCGAACATGGACACGACCTTCTTCCAGGTCAACCACGTCACCAGGACGTTCGGCCTGATCCCCGCGGCCGGCGACCTCGCCCAGTGGAACGCGACCTCCGGGGCGACCTTCGCCGTCAACCCCCTCTCCGGCCAGCAGCTCATCATCAGCGCGGCCAACGGTCGGATCTACTCGACCACCGACCAGGGGACGACCTGGTTCCTGATCGGCGATTCGGGGACTTTCGGCGGCCCCTCGACCTACAGCAAGGCCCTGGCCTACGGGGCGCCGGAGCCCGGCGCGACGGTGGGCAACCTCGGCAACTTCATGTACGTCGGCACCGCGGGCGGCCGGGTCTTCATCACCCAGACCGGCGGCGGCGGCCAGGGCAACGACTGGACCGAGGTCTCCGCGGGCCTCGACGGCTCGGCCGTGCAGCGGATCGTCCCCAGCCCGACGCGCGGCAACCATTCGGCCTACGCCGTCACCCAGCTGGGGGTCTACTACATCGCCGACTCCACCGCGGCGGGCGCGACCTGGACGGCGGTCACGGGCAACCTTCGCACCCTGCCGATCTCGATCTTCGGCGAGTCCTACGCGATGGGCGACGGCGACCCCCTCTCCCAGTCGCTGACGCTCTCGGCCCTGGCCGTCGACTGGCGGTACCTGATCCCCAACTCGTCCGGCGACCCGGTCGGGCCGGGCCTGCACCCGGTCCTCTACGTCGCCGGCGACGCCGGCGTCTTCCGCTCGCTCGACAATGGCGCGACCTGGTCGCTGTTCCCCAACACCGACGTCGACGCCGCCCAGGTCCAGGGGGGCCTGCTCCCCCGGTCCACGGTCACCGACCTGGACCTCTCGGTGGGGGCGATCAACCCGGCCACCGGCGTCTCCAACCTGATGGGGGCGCTCGACCCGACCGCGCCCGGCTCGGCCAACGACCCCAACCTGCTGTACGCCACCACCTGGGGCCGCAGCGCCTACGCCATCCGGCTCGCGCCGCTGGTCCTTCCCGGCACGACCCGCGTCAACCCGGCCGACGTCAGCGGCGTCGCCCCCGACGGCTCGCCGATCGTCAAGTCGTCCTCGTTCGGGATCTCCGGACTGAGCATGACCACCGGCTTCGGCAACGCCACCAGGATCACGATCTACAGCGTGACCGACGGCAAGGTCGTCGCCGGCTTCGACCCCGCCAACCCGACCGCCACCAACGTCGCGGCCAACTGGACGGACATCAACGGCAACTTCAACATCCAGATCCCCCAGGGCGCCATCACCACCAACGGCGCGAAGGTCTTCCAGATCCGCGCGACCGACGACACCGGCTCGATCGGCAACACGATCACCCTGGAGCTGACCCTGGACGCCTCCGACCTGGAGCCGCCCAACGCCCCGATCACGCCGACCCTGGCGCTCAACCCCGCGGACAACACCGGGCTGGTCCCCGCGGATAACTTCACCAACAAGCCGACCCCGACGTTCCAGGGCGTCACGTCCAAGAACGCCTCGGTCCGGCTCTACTACTCGACCGACGGCGGCGCGACCTGGCTCCCCGGCTCGACGGGGGTCAGCTCGACCGCCGGGACGTTCGCGATCCCGCTGACCGACTCCAACGGCGTCCCCCTGCCCGACGGGACGTACATGGTCACGGCCATCGCGACCAACTCCAAGGGCTCCTCGCCGTCGGCCTCGCCCGTCACCATCCACATCAAGGTCCACGGCCCGACCACCGCGCCGAGCCTGGGGCTTTCCCCGGGGTCCGACTCGGGGATCGTCGGCGACGGCGTCACCAACGTCCACATGCCGTTCCTCTACGGATCGGTCGGGGCGGCCGACGCCAACTCGTTCATCCGGATCTACCGCGCCGGCACCCAGAACACCGGCCCGATCCTCGCCCAGACGACCTCCAACGGCGTCGGCGACTTCGCGGTTCGGCTGGCGCAGCCGCTGAACAACGGCGTGATCGCGCTGACGGCCGTGGTCGTGGACCAGGCGGGCAACGTCGGCCCGGCCTCGACCTCGCCGCTTACGATCTCCGTCGTCACCACCCGCCTGGACTACAGCGGCAGCGACCTCGACGCCGGCGGCTTCGTCCTGCTGTCGCAGTCGCAGGGGGCGCTTTTCTACCGCAACCAGGCGGACGGCGTCGGCCAGTGGTACGGCAAGCCGACCCCGACGTCGACCCTCCCGACCTGGTTCTCCAACGGCCGGCGGATCGGCGCGGCCGGCGACGTCCCCGTGGTCGGCGACTTCGACGCCGACGGCAAGGAGGACCTGGCGACCTACACCCCCTCGACCCAGACGTGGCACGTCTCCATGTCCGGCGGCGGGTCTCAATCGTTCTCCTTCGGCGTCGGCCCCGCCACGATCCCCCTGACGGGGAACTTCGACGGCGTCGGAGCCACCCAGTACGGCACCTTCGACGTGGTCGGCGGTCAGGGCTCCTGGCAGATGACGTCCTCCTCGGGCGGGTTGCAGGCGTTCGTCTTCGGCAAGGCCGGCGACGTCCCCTTGACCGGCGACTTCCTCGGCCGGGGCTACGACCAGGCGGCCGTCTACCGGCCGAGCACCGGCGAGTTCCGGGTCTACGACAAGGCCAACCCCGGCGCCGACGGCCAGCTCCTGACCACCATGGCGCCCAACCAGATCCCGGTCCCGGGCTACTACGAGAACCTGGCGTACAAGAACCTGGGCCAGCCGTACCGGATGGTCCCGGCGGTCTTCAACGCGGCGACCGGGACCTTCACGGTCGCCAGGCTCTCCGGTTCGACGTTCGCGAGCACGGCCGTCTTCAAGCCGGGCGACGTCCCCGCGCCGGGCGACTACTTCGGCCTCGGCTGGGACCTGCCGACCGTCTACCGCCCCAGCACCGGGTCGTTCCTGACGAAGCAGGACCAGACCCAGCCCACCGGCGCCGACGCCGTGATCGTGGGCTTCCCCGGCACCGCCAACCTGCCGGTCGTTCCGGCGGGGGCGCCGCTGGCCTACCGCATGTCCACGCCCTCCCCGCTTGAGGCCGCGCCCGCCCCGGCTCCCGTCTTGGCCTCGGCTCCGGCTCCGGCCTCGGCTCCCGATCTGGCCCTGGCCCTGGCTCCCGCCTCGGCCTTGGCTTCGGCCTCGACGCCGCCGGCTCCGGTTCTCGCGTCGGTACCGACCCCGACCCCGACCCCGGCTCCGACCCTGACTCCGCCGGCCCCGGCCGCGGTCGTCGTCACGCCGTCGCTGGCGGTCTCGCCGACGAGTCCGGCGGGGGCGCGGCAGCCGGTGTTCGCCGGGGTCGCGGCGCCGGGGACGACGGTGGTCCTGACGCTGAGCAGGACGGGCCAGCGCGGGTCGAGGGGGGTGGGGACGGCGACGGCCGACGCCGCCGGCTCGTACTCCTTCCAGATTCCGGCCGGCTTCCCGCTCGGCTCGTACGCCCTGGTCGCCTCCGCGCTGGGGGCCGGCGGCCAGACGACGCCGATCGCCTCGACGACGTTCCGGATCGCGCCGGCGGCCGCGTCGCGGGCTCCGATGATCGTCCGGCCGGCGCCCGCGTCGCGGCGGTTGATCGCCGGTCGTCCCGCCCGGCCGACGCCGGCGCCGCGTCCGGCGGCCGCGCCCGGGGCGCTGGTCGTCGGACGGCTCGCCCGGCCGGCGGTCGCGCCGGCCCAGCCGGTGGAGGTCGATCCGGTCGGCGCCGCCATCAGCTCGCTCCTCGACTCCCGCCCGAGGGGCTCGATGCGGAAGTAAGGCCGATCGCGGCTTCCGAGTCGGCTTTCGGCGCTCGTCGCGGCCGGCGGTTCGAGAGGGCGCCTCTCGGGCCGTCGGCCTTTTCCATTCCCGCGACGACGACCGCGTTCGCGACCTTCCGCCGGAGGCCGGGGTCGGCGGCGCGGGTTCGCTCGCGCGGGAACGGGTCGCAACGCGACCACGCAAGTTCATCTCTGGAAACGACCTTGGCGACGGTCGCGGCGGCTTCGTTCGCGCGGTCGGACGTCTCGCGGCGGGAGCCGCGGAGGAGCTTGATCGCGACCGCGTCGGGGCCGTCGACGACGGGGACGGCCTGGAACGTCGGCGGAGCCTCGTCGGGGTCGACCGCGACCGCGGTCGGGGCCGGGGACGGCGCGGGCGCGGCGTTCATCTTGATCGGTGGCGGGGTCGTCTCGGGCTCGGGCTTCGGAATCGGGGCCGGCGCGGGCGCGGCCTTGGCGGCTTTTTTGTCGAGGGCGGCGGATTCCTTGCGGAGTCGGTTGAGGGTGTCCAGGGCGCGGGTCAACTCGCGCGAGCGCGCGGCGTGGGAGCGGCGGAGGCGCTCGGCGTCGTCGCCGGGGTGGAACGAGGCGCGCTCGGCGGTTTCGAGGGCGTCGTCGCCGTCGGCGGCCTCCAGTTCGGCGACGCGGGCGTCGAGGCGCTCGATCTCGGCGGCGGCGGCGGCCAGCAGAAAGGCGACGCCGGCGGCCTTGTCGGCCGGCCTGGGGGCGACCGCCCGCCAGGTCCGCCAGGCGCTGAAGGCGGGGTCGTCGTGGGGCGTGTGCTCCTGGATCAGCTTCCAGAAGCGGACGCCCCAGCCCTCCTCGATCGCCTCCCAGGCGAGGAAGACGGCATTGACGGCCGGGTCGTCCACGGCGCTGAAGGGTTGCTTGCCCGAGAGGCGGACGAACTTGAACTGGTCGAGATAGGTCCATGGCTCGTCGGCGAGGATCAGGGCGTGGATCTCGGCCCAGCGGTCGCGGAGCCAGCGCGCGCCCTCGGAGATCGACTCCAGCTCGGCCACGAACCCGGCGGGGTCGTCGGTCCAGTCCGGGCCCGAGCCGGGGAGGATCCGCTTGCCGGTCATGTACAGCAGTTTGCGGCCGAGGTCGCCGACGCGGGCCACGCGGCGCGCGCGGGCGTCGACCAGGGCGCGGCGGACGCGGCGGGAGAGCAAGGCGGCCTCGCAGCGTTCGGCGCGGTCCAGCGCCCACGACGCCCTGGCGGCGCGGGTGACCAGGTCGGTCTCCACGGCCCCGACGGGTCGGTACGAATCGATCCAGTCCTGGATCCGCCGCGCCAGTTCGGCGGCGTCCTCCTGCGGCAAGACCGGCGCGGCGAGCGTTTTGGCCCGCCGGCCGTGCTTCAGCGCGTTGAGCCGGCTGCGGGCCTTGCCGGCCTCGGTCCTGGGTCCGGTCGACTTCCGGGCGTTCTCCCGGTTGGCTTGCGTCTGGGCCTCGGTGGTCATCGGGCGCGTCTCCTGGCGTGGCGAAGAGTCCTCCATGAAGGCCGATGTCCCGGGAATCGCGTTTGCGACGGGGATTCAAGGAAAGTTGAACGGAATGGACGGAAAATCTAGTGAGAGGCGGGCGCGGCGACCGAAATCCCCTCTCCCGCCGGGCATAGACATGGCCATAACTTTTCGACTGGGAATTTGGGAAGGATGGGGGAGTGCCTGATGTCCCCTCTCCCGCCGGGAGAGGGTGGCCCGAAGGGCCGGGTGAGGGTCGTCGCGCTTCGGAGCGAGCTTCGCTTCATGTCCGGCGCGGCCGACGGCGTCCGCGAAGCGCCGCGACCCTCACCCGCCGCCGCGCGGCACCCTCTCCCGGCGGGAGAGGGGACGGGGATTCGATCCGCGGAAGCGGGAGGACTGGCTGTGACGACGAAGATTCGGCCGGCGGAATCGGTGACGACTAGCCGCGCCGTATACGATTGGGGGTCAAGCGACCGCGGACGAGGCGAGGCATCGACGACCCTGGAGGCGAGACGACATGCGATGGGAACGGACCCGGAGGGGGTTCATGCGCGACGGATCGATCGCGGCGGCGGCATTGTCCGGCCTGGCGGCGCGCGAGGCGAGGGGCGCTGGGACGGACGAGGCCAATTACCTGTGCGTCACCTGCGGCACCCAGTACCCCGAGTCGGAGAAGCCGCCGGAGCGCTGTCCGATCTGCGAGGACGAGCGCCAGTACGTCGGCGCCGACGGCCAGGAGTGGACGACGCTTGACGAACTCCGCAAGACGCACAAGAACGTGATCAAGAATGAGGAGGACGGCCTTCACTCGATCAACACCGAGCCCAAGTTCGGCATCGGCCAGCGCGCGTTCCTGATCCGGACGCCCGCGGGCAACGTGCTCTGGGACTGCGTCGGCCTGATCGATGACGCGACGGTCGCGCGCGTCAAGGAGTTGGGCGGGATCAAGGAGATCGCGATCTCGCACCCGCATTACTACACGACGATGGTCGAGTGGAGCCGGGCCTTCGACGACGCCCCGATTCACATCCACGAGGCCGAGCGCCCCTGGGTGATGCGGCCGGACCCGCGCGTCAAGTTCTGGAGCGGCGAGCGCCGGGAGGTCCTGGGCCTCCCCTTGATTCGCACCGGCGGCCACTTCGAGGGCTTCCAGGTCTTGCTCTGGCCCGGCGGCGCCGACGGCAAGGGCGCGCTCATGGCCGGCGATCAGCCCCAGATCTGCATGGACCCCAAGCAGGTCAGCTTCATGTGGAGCTACCCCAACTTCATCCCGCTGAACGCGCCGACGATCCGACACGTCCTGTCGTGCCTGGAGCCGTTGGAGTACGACCGGATCTACGGCGCGTTTTACGTCCGGGGCAAGGGGATCGTCCCGACCGGCGGCAAGGAGGTGGTCCGCCGCTCCGCCGAGAGGTATTTGAAGGCGATCCACGCCTGACGGAAGGGGCCGCGAGGGGGGAGGGCGTCGGAAAAAACGGCCTTTCCCCCTCGCGGGCATGGCTATGGCCACCACTTTTCGATTCGGGATATGGGAAAGATAAGGGAGCGTCCGATGCCCCCTCTCCCGCCGGGCTGGCGACCCGACACTTTTTCGGAGGCCGCGGCGATCATCGCCTTCTCCCCTTGAGGGAGAAGGTGGCCGAAGGCCGGATGAGGGGTGGGCGGGACCGGAGGCCATCGGATTTGAAGTTTTCTGACCGTCACGGATTTTGGGTTCCTGAACGAATCTTCCCCACTTGCGGGGGAAGCCGGACCGCGGAGCGGTCAGATGAGGGGGACGACGCGCGAGGCGACCGTTGGAATTCGCGGAAGCCCGTCCAGGAGGCCCTGGACGTCGATGGCGTTTTGGCTCGCCCCCCCCTCATCCGGCCCTTCGGGCCACCTTCCCCCGCGAGGGGGGAAGGCCGTTATGTCCACCACCCCCAAAATCCGTGACGGTCAGGAAGTTTTTATCAAGCCATGGCTTACACCGAAATTCGACGCCGGTCGACCCCTCATCCGGCCCTTCGGGCCACCTTGTATGTCCGAAGGTCCAAGAGCGGAAGGGTTGTCGTCCAGGGTTTCCGCTGAAAATTCGCGCCGCCGAACCCTGGGCGGCAACACAGCCGCTTCTCCCTCAAGGGGAGAAGGCCGTTTGGCGACGGCTTGCGAAAAAGTGTCGGGTCGTCAGCCCGGTGGGAGAGGGGACGGAGATAGGATTCAGGGGGACGCGGATGTCCAAAGCGGTCGCGGTGCCGCGCTACCTGCTGGGGGTGTTCTTCGCGCTGGCGCGCCTGGCGTCGGGGGCGAGGGGGTCTTGCTGGAGCGCGGCGCGCCGCGGAGGGTGATGGATCGCGCGTGGGCGGGCGCCGTGGTTCTCAGCGCGGCGATGCGCGGGGCGGTCGCGGGATGAAACGACGAACGCCGCGGGCCCCGGCGGGTCGCGGCGTTCGTCCTGGGATTCGGATTTATCGATCAATCACCGGCCGCTATGGGCGATGGTGGTTTTGACCCAGGCGATGTTGCGTCCGAGTTCCTCGGAGGAGCGTCGAAAGGGCGTGACGCTGGAGCCGAGAAGGCGGGCGGAGACGACGCCGAGGATCGCGGCGAGGACCGCGGCGCCCAGGCCGACGAGCATCAGGGCCGTCGAGGTGGCGACGGCGTAGCGCTCGGCGATCCAGAGCGCCAGGCCCGCGGCGGCGACGACCGCCGCGGCGACGCACAGCAGGACCGCCAGGGCCAGGCCGGCGACGGCGGGCGCGGCCTTGGCGAGGCTCTCGCGGGCGTCGGCCGCGGCGAGTCGGGATTGCAGCGACGCCAGGGCCGCCAGGTCGCCGCCGAACGAGCCGACGTCGTCCATCAGACCGTCGGACGCGCCGCCGGCGGTTGCGGCGGCGCGGATCCGGGGGTTCAGGAACGCTTGATGAGCCATCCGATGCAGACTCCCACGAGCAGGGCGACGCCGACGGCCTTCACGGGGTTCGAGGTGATCGAGTCCTCGAACGATCGGCGGTAGGGCTGGACGTAGTCGCCGGCGTGGTCGTAGACGTCGCGGGCGCGGTTGTAGGCGGTCTCGCCGACCTCGCGGGCGCGGTTCATGGCGGCCTCGCCGGTCTCGCGGGCGCGGTTGGCGACGGTCTCGCCGACCTCGCGGGCGCGGTTCATGACGGTTTCGCCGGCCTCGCCGGCCTTGTCGCGGGCTTCTTGCATCGATTCACGGGCCTTGTCGGCGGTGGTGGAAGCCATGACGGCGCTCCTTTTCACTTGTGGGATTCGAGGCGTCAGCCGCGGCCGGCGGTCATCCCCAGCGGGCGATCCGAACCGGCGCGACGTCGTAGGGGTAAGGCCCCGCCGACCGCTCCGCCGACGAGGGCGGGGCGGGTTCCTCGGGGGGCCGACGATCGGGATTCATTTGCTGTTTGATCTGGTCCTCCAGCCACATGGCCGCGTAGGACTGGATCGACTGGTTGACCAGGGGCCAGATCATGCCTCCGACCCATCCCAGGAGCCGGCGGCCCGCGGGTTTGGAGGGCTCGGCCTTCGCGGCCCTCGGGGGTTCGGCGCGGGCGGCCAGGGACCGAGGGATCGCGCCGTTGGCGGCCGCGGCGAGGACCGCCGGGGCGGCCCGTCGCGCCGGCGGCGTCGCGGTCTTCTTGCGGGGGACCAGGAGGTATCCCGCGAGCAGGCCGGCGCCGAGCGCGACGTAAGGGTGGTTTCGGATCGGCGCCCTCCAGTCGAAGGCCTCGCCGACCACGTCGACGACGTCGGAGACGTCGACGTGGATGTCGCGACGGATCAGGGCCATCTGGCGGCGGATGTCGTCGATTTCGTCGGTGTTCACGGTTGGATCGCTCCGCCGTCTTGGTCGGTGGCGACTGGACGAGGCGGCGGCGCGGTCTCGTCGAGCGCCAGCCGTCGCGCCAGGGCGGGCCAGAAGATCAGTCCGGCGAGCAGGCCCTCGGCGTCGACGACCAGGGCCAGCCGGGCGGCGGCCGCGGACATCGTCTGGAGGACCTGGTCGACGTGGGCGTCGGCCGGGACGATGGGGAAGTCCTGGACCATTAGTTCGGAGACCGGGCGTTCGGCCAGGTCGGGGACGTCGGGGACGGCGAGGGCGACGTCGCGGTCGACCACCACGCCGACCGGCTTGCCGGCGTCGACGACCGGGACGACGTCGGCGTTTTGCTCCTTGAAGAAGAGCACGGCCTCGGTGACGGTGCTGAACGGCGAGCAGGTGCGCGCGGCGGGCGTCATGACGTCGGCCGCGGAGAGGACCTCGGACGCCTCGGCGGCGGCGGTCGTTTCGTTCGGGTCGACGCTCATCTCCGGCGGACTCCCTGGGACGATCCCGGCGACGTCTCGGCGCCGCTCCACGGAATGGGTTTACGCACATGCCGTGCCAGCGCCGGAGGCTTGCCCCGGACGTCGCGGGACGATCCAATCGGGATCGGTTTCGAGGCGACGGAGGCGACGGGACGATGCGGCGGCGGTGGCTCGACGGATTGATCGTGGCTTCGGTCGCGGCGGCGGCGACGCTGGCGAGGGCGGACCTGGACGCGCCTCCCAGGGGCGACGGCGCGGGCTACGCCGTGCTGGCGCGGTCGCTTGCGGAGGGGCGGGGCTATCGCGCGATCGACCACCCCGACGCGCCTCGGCACGCCCACTTCCCGCCGGGATATCCGGCGCTGCTGGCGGCGGTCTGGAGTCTGACCGGCGTTTCGTTCCGCGCGGCGCGGGTCGCGTCGATCGCGTGCAACGTGGCCGCGACGGTCGTCGCCTGGCGTTGGTTTCGGTCGACGTACCCGCGCGGGCCGGCGCTGGCTTTGGGTTTGGCGTTGGCGGTGAACTGGGCGTGGGATCGCGCCGGCGGCGGAATTCAGTCGGAGCCGCTTTTTCACTTGTTGGGGTGGCTGGCGGTGCTCATGGCGGCCTCGCGACGGCCTCGCGGGTTGCTCCTGGGCGCGACGCTGGGGGCGGCCGTCTTGACGAGGCAGGCGGGGATCGCGCTGGCGGCGGCGGTGATGGCGGAACTGGCGTGGCGCGGGGATCGGCGGGCGCTCGCGCGGCTGGCGGTCGCGCTGGCGGTCGTGGTCGCGCCCTGGCTGGCCTGGTCGAAATCGGTGGCGGGCGACGATCCGACGCGGACCCAGGCGGGGTTGCTCGCGCGCGCGCTGGGCGACCTGCCGGCGACGTTGCCGCGGCAAGCCCTGTTCCACATGGAGCGGATCCCGGATCAGTTGACGGCGCCCGTCGTCGAGGTCGCCACGGTCTTCGGTCGTTCGGCGGCGACGCGGCGGGTGGCGCTCGTTTGGGCGGCGGCGGTCTCGGGGGTCGTGCTGGCCGGGTGGCTGGCGACGCTCCGCGGCCGTCGGCGACGGCTGGCGGGGTTGGTCGGGCTGTCGACGCTCGCCGTGCTTCTGGTCTGGCCCTACACCGAGGCCGGCCGGTTCCTGATCCCGCTCATCCCCGCGCTTCTGGTCGGCGCGGCGGAGGGTTTGGCGAGGCTCGGACGTCGGCGGGCGTCGGCGCTGTTGTTGGCGGCGGCCTTGCCTTACGCGGGTTACACGCTCGCCACGGCGGGGCGGCGCGCGCGGGCCGACCGCGATCCGGATCTCGACGCCGCGTGTACCTGGCTCCGAACCGCGCCGAGGCCGGGCCCGGTGTTGACCCGGCACCCCGGCGAGGTCTTCCTCCGCTCCGGGCGACGGGCGCTTGAGGTTGCGACGTCGGAGCGTCCCGGCGACGCCGACGCCGACCCGGACGCCGTCGCGGCGACGATCGATCGATACAGTATAGCGTATCTGTTGATCGAATCCGACCCTTACGTCAACGCGGCCCCCTCGCCGCTGGAGCGCTTCGTCCGCGAGCGCCCGGAGAGCGTCCGCGAGGCGACGGCGTCGGGGAGGGTCCGGGTTTACGAGGTCGAGGACGGTCTTCCCCCCTCGCGGGGGAAGACAGACGCCGAAGGCGTCAGATGAGGGGGGAGGCGTCAAGAGAAGCCGTGGGGGAGATGAAAAGCCGGCCCAAGGCGGCTCGGAATCCCGAGGGTTTTCGTGCTCGCCCCCCCCTCATCCGGCCCTTCGGGCCACCTTCCCCCGCGAGGGGAGGAAGGACATTATACCGATCGCGAGGTCCAGTCGGCGAGGCGTCACCAGTCGGCGGCGGCGGCTTGGTTGGCCTCCCAGACGCGGAGGACGTTCTGGCCGAGGACGCGGCGGATGACGTCGTCGGAATGGCCGCGCTGGACGAGGCCGACGGTGAACAACGGCCAGTTGGTCCAGGCGAGGGTTTTCTCGGCGCCGGGGGGTGTCTTGTAGGGGTCGTCGGGCCAGAGGTGTTGCCACCGGGGGCCGGCGGCGGCGAGGAACGAGCGGCCGTCGGGGCGCTTGCCGACCTTGGCGCGTTCGGCGGCGTCGTTGCGGGAGACGTGGGCGACGTCGGTCCCGATGGCGACGTGTTCGGAGCCGAAGGTCTTGATGGCGTGGTCGAGGTGGTCGAGGAAGGCGGTTACGTCGCCCTTGCCGCCGAGGAAGCGGGGGATGCAGCAGACGCCGACCAGGCCGCCGGTTTCCGCGATGGCGCGACCGACCGCGTCGGGCTTGCCGCGGAAGTGGGAGTAGACGCCGCGGCAGGTCGCGTGGCTGGCGACCATGGGGCGGGTCGACGCCTTCGCGGCTTCCAGACTGGTGCGCCAGCCGGAGTGGGCGACGTCGACGATGACGCCCAGGCGGTTCATCTCGGCGATGGCCTGGCGGCCGAAGTCGCTGATTCCGGCGTCGCCGGGCTCGCCGGCGCCGTCGCCCAGGGGGTTGCGGCGGTTGTAGGTCAGGTGCATCATCCCCACGCCGAGTTCTCGGAAGAGGCGAAGCTCGCGGAACTCGTCGCGGACGTTCTCGAACCGCCCGCCGAGCGGCACGCCGTTGGTGGTGAAGGCCAGGCAACGGCGGCCGGCGGCCCTGGCGGCGCGGACGTCGTCGGGGCGGACGGCCTTGCGGAGCGAATCGCCCAGCAGGTCGGTGGCGCGGGTGAAGTGGGAGAGGCGGCCGAGCAGGCGAAGCGGTTCGTTCCCCTCCTCGCCGACGTTCTGAAAGATGCAGGTGACGCCGGCGGCGTCGAACGCCTTGAAGAACTCGAGGCGCTCGTCGGGGTCGACGGCCTGGCGGGACATCGACATCGACTCGCGCAAGTCCACCAGTTCTTGTTCCGAGGCGCCGGCGTCGGCGGCGGCCTGGAACGCCTCGCCGTCGACGGCCGCGCGGGGGGCGAAGCCGTAGGACTCGAAGACGAGGGCGTCGGCGTGGAGTTCCAAACCGCGCTTGAGTTCCGCCGGCGAGGGCTTGAGCGCGGCCAGGGCGGCTTTTCTCGCGTCGCGGATCGCGTCGTCGTCGCTGGCGAAGGGGCCGTCGTCGACGCCGAGTTCGGCCCCGAACGACCTTCCCGAAACCGAACCGGCGAACAGGCCGATGGAGGCGGTCTTGAGGAAATCGCGACGAGCGACGATGGGCACGGGGACGCCTCCTGATCTTAAAGGTCGTCCGTTCATCGTGGCCGAGCGGCCGACCGGGGTCAAGCGGGCGCGGCGGGCCTCGTCGGTCGTGATCGCGGGCTCGCGCGGCGTTTCCGGTTCGCCACGCGGGCGTGGGTTTTTTTATACAAACTTTTATGGATCGTCAGGGCGGTTAAATTGCCTGTCTCCGGTCGAGACCGGCGGTTCGGGGTCGGCGGCGGTCCCGAACGACGACCCTCCGCGAAGCGGCGGACGGAAGGGATCGAGTTCTGGCGAGCCGGCGGCCTCCCGACTGACTTGCCGAGCGCCGCATCGAAAGGCCACCGATGCGAAAGACGATGGTGACGTTCGCGGCGATTCTCCTCCTTGTCGTCGGCTCGCGGGCTCGCGCCGGCGCGGTGCTGACGTTCGACAAGCCAGGTTTCGAATGGTCCCATCCGGCGGGCAACGGGTCGCCGTACCACGTCTGGGACGCCGGCGACTACTGGGCCCAGAATTTCACGGGGACGGGAATCGCCAGCGCCGAATCGATGGCGCTGCACTTGAAGTACGATCACAACACCCTTGGCGAGACGCTGAACATGAAGGTGCTGTTGAACGACGGTTTGATCGGGACGTTCGACATCGAGGCCGGCGACGACGGCTATGACGGCGTCTTCTCCCTCGGCGCGATCGCGGGTCCCGATTTCCGGATCCAACTCGAGGCGACGAACACCATTGGTTCGGGGATGGGCGCCGTGTCGCTCAGGCTCGGCGACTCGTACGCGACCCTGACGGGGGCCTCGGTCCCCGAGCCGTCCGCGATCGCCCTGGCCGGGTCCGCCCTCATGGCGGGCGCCGTCGTCGGGCTTCGGCGGCGGTGCCTGGCGCGAGTCGCCTGATCCCCGCGGGGCGTCTTTCAAGACGAAGCCCCCGGACGGGCGGTCGGCTCGTCCGGGGGCTTCGTGGTTCGTGAGCCGAGAGGCCGGGCTTGTCCTACTTCGCCTTGCCCTGGGCGGCGACGGCGGCGGCCCTCCCGGCGATCTCGTCCTGGTCGCCGAGGTAGTAGTGCTTGATCGGCTTGAGGGCGTCGTCGAGCTCGTAGACCAGGGGGATGCCGGTGGGGATGTTCAAGCCCACGATGTCCTCGTCGGAGACGCCGTCGAGGTACTTCACGAGCGCCCGCAGGCTGTTGCCGTGGGCGGCGATGACGACCCGCTCGCCGCTCTTGATCGTCGGGGCGATCGTCTCGTTCCAGAACGGCAGGACGCGGGCGACGGTGTCCTTGAGGCACTCCGCCTTGGGGAGTTCGTCCCTGGACAGGCCGGCGTAGCGGGGGTCGGCGCCGGGGAAGCGGGGGTCGGACTCCTCCAGGGCCGGCGGGGGCGTGTCGTAGCTGCGCCGCCAGATCAACACCTGCTCGTCGCCGTACTTGGCGGCGGTCTGGGCCTTGTTCAACCCTTGAAGCGCGCCGTAGTGGCGCTCGTTGAGCCGCCACGACTTGGTGACGGGGATCCACATCAGGTCCAGCTCGTCGAGCGCGAACCAGAGGGTGCGGATGGCCCGCTTCAATACCGAGGTGAAGGCGACGTCGAAGACGAACCCCTCGGCCTTGAGCGTTTCGCCGGCCTTCTTGGCCTCCACCCTCCCCTGCTCCGACAGGTCGACGTCGCGCCAGCCGGTGAACAGGTTCTCCTTGTTCCAAACGCTCTCGCCGTGGCGCAAAAGGACGATCTTCGGCATCGCTGCTCCTCGTTCGTGGTTCCGGCGGCCGGGGCGGGTTCGCGATCTTCCCCCCTCGCGGGGGAAGACAGACCGCGAGGCGGTCAGATGAGGGGACGGCGCGCAAAAGGGCCGCTGGCGCCCGCGAAAGCCAGCTCATGCGGCTTGAAGTCCCAACGGTCGTCTTGCTCGTCCTCCCCCTCATCCGGCCCTTCGGGCCACCTTCCCCCGCGAGGGGGGAAGGACGTTGTGATCGGCATCCCCTGATCAGCCGTGGCGGTTGGGAATCCCACGGCCGGGGCCGCTCGCGCCCATTGTCCGCGCCGGCGGTTCGGGAGTCCAGGCGGACGGCGGCGAGCCGCGGAGCCGACTTCCCCCGCGAGCCGTCGCGCGGCTATCCTGGAGGCGTGGCCATGGACCGCTGAAAAGGCGACGACGGGGGCGGATCGGATGAGCGTCGATCAAGCTCGCTCGACGGAGATCCTCTCGAAGCTGCTCGACCCGGTCGGCCGGATGATGCCGACCGAGTTCGCCCGAAGCATCGTCGATCTTCGGGCGTCGCCCGAGGTCCAGGCGCGCGTGGACGAGTTGGCCGATAAGTGCAACGAGGGCGCGCTGACCCCCGAGGAACGCGCCGAGTACGACGCCTACGTCGATGCGATCGACGTGGTGAGCATCCTTCAGGCGAAGGCCCGGAACGTACACGCGAGCGACGAATTCCCGATGCCGAACATCCGCCCTCCTCGTTAGCGACGGACTCGGGATGTTGCCACGACGCGAACCGCCTACTCCGTCCCCTCTCCCTGTGCAAGATTATTCGTGAGTGACGTAAGTCCAAGAACGATCCCGGATGCCTCGTCCGATCACCCAACCGTCCAATGACTTAGGGCGGCCTTGGGCTGATTTGCGACAACACCTGGCACCATAACGATTTACGAGTCCCACGAATAATCTTGCTGTGGGAGAGGGGACGGCGGACGCTTCTCCATCCTTCCCAAATTCCAACTCGAAAAAATGTGGCCATAGCCATGCCCGCCCGGAGAGGGGACGGGGCGCGTCTCCTCGGGGCAAGTTGGAAACCCGCCGGGGTCGCGTCGGGGCCGCCGTGATTGGCGTCGTCGTCATCGTCGGAATTCCGATTGCGAATCGGGGCTTGAAAATGTCCGGCTCGCCGTGTAACATAATCTTCAGTGGAAAGGTGATTGATCGGCCGCCGCGGCGGAGGGACGGCGCGGGGCGTTCGCGGACCTTGGATCGAGGCTCTTCGGAATATGGCTGACGAAGAACCCCAGGAGGCGGCGCCGCCGCGTCGGGCGACGTTCCGGGCGAAGACGGAGGCGACTCCCGAGGAGGTGCTGCGGCGCAACTACGTCGAGCGCGTCAAGAAGGAGAAGACCCCCTACGCGCTCGCCGACGAGTACGACCGGCTGGCGGCGGCGAACTACGAGGAAGTGCCCGAGGAGGACATGCTCCGCCTTCAGTGGCACGGAATCTACCACGACAAGCCGAAGATCGGCTATTTGATGATGCGGATCAAGCTCCCCAACGGGATCTTGTCTCCCGCGAAGCTGCGGCTGGTCGGCCAGCTCACCGAGGAGTACGGCCGCGGCCAGGCCGAGTTGACGACCCGGCAGGACGTCCAGCTCCACTACATCCGGTTGGGGGCGATGCCGGAGATCTTCGCCCGGCTGGAGGCGGGGGGGATGACCACCCGCGGCGGCTGCGGCGACGTCTTGCGGAACATCACCGGCTGCCCGGTCGCCGGGGTCGACGCCGAGCAGCGGTTCGACGCCAACCCGGTGCTGCTCGAGGCGCATCGTCGGTTCTCCGGCAATCCGGAGTACGGCGACCTGCCGCGGAAGCACAAGTGGTCGATCTCGGCCTGCCCGTACCACTGCAACGGGCCGGAGATCCACGACGTCGCGCTGGTCGGCACGATCCAGGACGGCGCGCCGGGGTTCGACGTCTGGGTCGGCGGCGGGCTGTCGGCGTCGCCGCGGATCGGCAAGTCGATGGGGGTCTTTTTGAGCCCGGAGGAGGCGCTGGACGTCCCCGAGGCGATCCTCCAGATCTGGAACGCCGATCTCAAGTACCGGATGTCGCGGGCCAAGGCCCGGTTCAAGTTCATGGTCGACGACCACGGCCCGGAGAAGATCCGGGAGTTCGTGGAGGCGAAGATCGGCCGACGGTTGACCGACCTGAAGGACGAGGTCCGGCCGATCGGCCGCACCGACCACATGGGGATCCACCCGCAGCCCCAGGCGGGGCTGTTCCATATCGGGTTCCCGGTGTTCCTCGGCCAGGTCGACTCCAACCAGATCTTGCGGATCGCCGACGTGGCCGAGTCGCTCGGCGGCGAGATCCGGCTGACCCGCGAGCAAAACCTGATCCTCACGAACGTCGCCGAGGACAAGATCGATTCGACCCTGGCCCGGATGCGGGACGACGCGGGGCTGACTCTGGACGTCAACCCGATCCGAGGGCACAGCATCGGCTGCACCGGCGACCCCAACTGCAACTTCGCGGTGGGGGCGACCAAGCCGAGGCTCAAGGAGATCATCGAACACCTGGAGGCGCGGTTGGGCCCCGCGGCGGCCGATCTGCGGCTGTACGTCGACGGCTGCCCGCACGCCTGCGGCCAGCACTGGGTCGGCGACATCGGCATTCAGGGGACCACGTTGAAGACCCCCGAGGGGAAGGAGGAGGCCTACGACCTCTTGCTCCGCGGCGGGCTGGGCGCCAAGGCGGCGGTGGCCAAGGCGGTGATCCGCCGGGTCCGAAGCGCCGAGGTGAAGCACCACGTCGAGCGGCTCTTGACCGGCTATCTCGGCGATCGCCGGGACGGCGAGACGATCCAGGAGTTCTTCACCCGTCATAGCGACGAGGAACTCACGGCCCTGGCGCGCGGGGCCGTCGCGGAGTGAGCGGGGATCGGCGCGTGTTTCGGAGCTCCGCTCCGCCGTCGGCGGGACGCCTCCTGGACCTTGTAAGTCACGACGCGGAGGCACGGGAGCGATGAGCGGCAAGGCGGAGATCGGGCGGGAGGATCGGGCGCCCTTGATGGACGACTTCGAGGCCGGCGAGCTGGCCATCGAGTTCGACGACAAGGAACCCGAGGAGATGCTGGAGTGGGCCTTCGAGCGGTTCGGCGACCGGCTGGCGATCGTCACCAGCTTCCAGGTGGACACGCTGGTCCTGATCGACATGGCCCGGCAGATCACCAAGGACTTCCACGTCATCACCGTCGACACCGGCCGGCTCCCCCAGGAGACTTACGACCTGATCGACGCGGTGCGCAAGAAGTACGGCATCCAGGTCGACGTCCGTTTCCCGGTGGCCGAGCACGTCGAGCGGATGGTCGGCAAGCACGGCATGAACCTGTTCCGCGACAGCCTGGAGAAGCGGTTGCTGTGCTGCCACGTCCGCAAGGTGGTGCCGCTGACCCAGGCGCTTGAGGGTCTGGACGCCTGGATCACCGGCCTGCGTCGCGACCAGTGGGCGACCCGGTCGAACATCCGCAAGGTGGACCTGGACCACGACCACGGCGGGATCGTCAAGCTCAACCCCCTGGCCGACTGGACTCACGACGACGTCTGGGCCTACGTCCGCGAGTACGGCGTGCCGTACCACCCGTATTACGACCAGGGTTACACCAGCATCGGCTGCACCCCCTGCACCCGGCCGATCAAGCCGGGCGAGGATAGTCGCGCCGGCCGCTGGTGGTGGGAGACCAACGCCCCCAAGGAATGCGGGATGCACTGCCCGATCGAGACCGGCGGCTTCGAACACGAGGTCCACGCCATCCTCGGCGACCAGGCGGAGTTCAAGGAGCTGGACGTGGATACGGAGTGGGCGGAGTTGGAGGACCAGTAAGGCGGCGCGGCGGCGAGGAGCGAGCCGCGTTCCGTCCCCTCTCCCACCGGGCTGACGACCCGACACTTATCGGATCCCGCATGCGACTCTCACGCAAGCCGGCGCTTAACGGCCTTCTCCCCTTGAGGGAGAAGGTGGTCGAAGGCCGGACGGGGGTGGGCGGGGCCGGAGGCCATCGGAATCGAAGTCGCTTTCCTCCCATGGCTTACGCCGAAACGCGACGCCGGTCGACCCCTCATCCGGCCCTTCGGGCCACCTTCTCCCTCAAGGGGAGAAGGCGATGATCGCCGCGGCCTCCGAAAAAGTGTCGGGTCGTCAGCCCACCGGGAGAGGGGACGGAACGCGGCTTCGTCCTTGCTTGCGTCGCGCGGCGTTTTCGTTGCTTGATCCAGGCTCGCGAGGCCCGTTCACCGATGAAGCTCGACCCCGAGTTGCAAGAGTGCCTCCGCGACGAGGTGGCGGCGTTTCTCGACCGTCTGGGGGAATCCCCGGCGCGGAACCTGTACACGCCGCTCGCGCCGGCGGTGGCGGCGGGCGAGGTCCCCGACGATTTGCTCGACCCGCTGGGGCGGGTGCTGGAATTGAGCCTGGGGAGCGGCCGACTGCGGAAGATGCACGGGCCCACGGCCGAGGCCGCGGCGGCGCGGCTGTTCTGGCGGACCCCCCGCGGGGCGACGGTCAAGCGGACCTTCGACGAGGTCAACAAGGCCCTGATCGGCCTTCAAGGTCAGACCATCCGCTCGATCGACCTGACGCCCCGAATCCCGGGGGCGTACGCGGTGACCGTCGAGACCGACCGCTGCCGGGTCCGACTGTCCATCGACGAGTCGGGGGCCCAGTGCCAGGGGGTCGAGGTGGGCTTCTAGGATCGTCGATCGCGGAGCGCGGGGGCGGAGCGCTCTTGACCGCGACGGATCATGTAACGATCTTAATAAATGGTGGGCCTCGCGGGGCGTTCGACGCGGGCGTCACGGCGAGGTCGGCGGCGGTCGGCCGTCGCGTCCTCGCGCGAGTCCGTCGGCGTCGGGGCGATCCGAGGGCGACGCGCCGTCGCGATTACCCGCGCCGTCGTCGCGGTCGGTATTATTGGCGCGTCCCGAGGCGGCTGCCGATCTAGAATAGACTTGGACTTCACTCGCGTCGTCGGCGGGCCGGCAACGGCGGCGTCGCGGCGCGGGGGGGCGAACGCCGGGGGATCGACGGGCGCGTCGGGAACGATCGAGGACGTCGCGGATCGGCCTCTCGGGGGAGGTCGGGGCGGGGCGTCGGATCCCATGCGACAGGAAATGAAGCAATGTCAGTCGACCAGGCCTCCGGGAGGACTTACCTGCTGTTGTTCTCGGCGATGTTGGCGATCGGCGGGGAGGCGGGGTACTGGTGGTGGAGCACCCGCACCGACGTCTACACCGACAACGCCTACGTGGTCAGCAACATCACGCCGATCGCCTCGGACGTGACCGGCCAGATCGTGGCGATGTTCGTGGACGACAACATGTACGTCCAGCCGGGCGACCCGATCGCCCAGATCAACCCGGTGGAGTTTCAGATCGCCGTCGATCAGGCGCTGGCGGAGTACCAGCAGGCCGACCAGGCGGCGGAGGCGGCCGAGGTGACGACGGTGTACACCGCCGACGACCGCAAGTCGATGCTCGACGCCGCGGAGGCGAAGCAGGCCGAGGCCGAGCGGGCGGTTTCGGCGGCGGAGAAGGCCGTCTCCACCAAGGCGCGGCTGCACGAGATGGAGAAGGAGGAGCTGGCGTCGTTGAAGGCCCAACTGCCGGGGTTGGAGGCGCTTCAGACCAACGCCAAGTACTATTACGACCGCTACAAGAGCCTGGCCCACACCGGCGACGTGCCGGTGCAGGAGTTCGACAACCGCGAGGCCGCCTATCGCGAGTCGATCGCCAAGGTGCTCTCGCTCAACAGCGACATCAAGGCGGCCGAGCGCCAGGTGCTCGCCAGCGAGTTCGAGTTGCAAGAGGCGGAGGACCGGCTCGACCAGAGCAAGAAGGCGTTCGAGAACACCGAGGCGATGGTCGGCCGGGCCGAGGCCGAGCAGAAGCAGCCGACGATCGCGTCGGACACGGCCAAGGCGTTGCGGCACCAGCAGATGCTGGCCGAGGCCAAGCTCAGGGACGCCAAGATCCGCTTGAGCGACACGCTGATCCGGGCCCCCAGGGCCGGGATCGTCGGCCGTCGCACGTTGCAGGTCGGCCGGACGGTCGAGGCCGGCAAGCCGTTTTTGAGCATCGTGCCGTTGGACTTCGACAACCTCTGGATCGTCGCCAATCTGCGCGAGAACCAGATGCCCAACGTCCGGATCGGGCAGTCGGTGTCGATCACGGTCGACGCGATCGCCGACAAGACGTTCCACGGCTGGGTGGAGAGCGTCGCGGGGGGCTCCGGGGCGGTCTTCTCGCTGTTCCCGCCGGACAACGCCACCGGCAACTTCGTGCGCGTCGTGCAACGCCTGCCGGTTCGGATTCGGTTCTCGGACAAGGAGAACTACCAGAACCGGATCCGGCCCGGCCAGTCGACGCGGGTCACGATCGACACGACCAACATTGTGCGCCAGGGGAGCCAAGGATGGTGAACCGAAGCCGAGGACGGGCGACGAAGCCGGACGCCCCCGATCCGATCGCGCCGTCGCGTCGTCGCCGGCCGACGTCCGTATTCCCCGTGCTCGTGGCGCTTCTGGGCGTGACGGCGGGTTCGAGGGGTGAGGAGGCCGCCCCCGCGCCGCCGCCGGCCGTTCCGCCGCCGGCCGCGCCGGCCTTGCCGACGGC
>Ga0209916_1000327_pt1 | contig 84676 bp, 74 predicted proteins | sample ThiBio_1000_plan_FD_183956 | JGI IMG/M metagenome (GOLD analysis project Ga0209916, IMG submission 183956) | Wastewater bioreactor microbial communities from Cape Town, South Africa - Thiocy_solids_2 (SPAdes) | ecosystem: Engineered > Bioreactor > Thiocyanate-remediating > Anaerobic-Aerobic ... | reverse complement strand
TCTCGTCGTCGGCCAGGGCCAGACCCAGCCGCGCATTGGCCTGCTCCAGTGCCTGCTTCGGCTGCGCGCCCAGCGCCACGTGCACCAGATCGCCGGGATGGCCGGCCAGGAACAGGCCCCGCGCATCCTCCAGCCGGGTCAGCACCGATTGCGTCATCGCGTCATGCAGCACACCCATGATCGCCGCATGATCCGGCGCGCCGGGTTCGGGCAGACCGCTGAGCTGCCACGCCAGCCCGCGCTCGACGCGGCGCACGTCGAAACCCGCGCCATGCAGGATGTCGGTGGCCTTGCTCGACCACGGCGAGATCGTGCCCAGCCGCGGCACCACCCACAACGTGGCCGGCTGCGGCGCGGCGTCCTTCGCCTCCAGCACGGCCAGCAGGCGTTCGCGCAGTGTGCCCTCTGGCGCCGCGTCCATGTCGAGCACGAACACATGCCAGGCGGATTGCACGCGCACGCCCCGGTGCACGGCGTCGAGTCGTGCATTGAGTCGTTCGAGGCGGAACGGCGAGAGGGCGCTTTGCCCGTCGAATGCGATCATGCGGGAAGGGGGCGCTGTGCGGAGGAAACGCCCATTCTACCCCAATGCTGCAATACGGCATAAGCCGCCCGGGCGGGATCAGCCGCCCGCTTGCAGAGCCTGCAGCAGCTGCTCCGGCGTCACGTAGCCGCCCAGCACGCTGCCGTCCGGCCCGATGATCGTCGGCGTGCCGTTCACGCCCAGCTTCACGCCCAGGTCGAACTGCTGCTTCACGGGGTTGTCGCAGGTCGCCGCCGCCGGCGCATGGCCCTTGGTGGCGGCGGTGAGCGCGGCCTTGCGGTCCTTCGCGCACCACACCGAGACCATCTCCTTGTAGGTCGGGGTGAGGTTGCCGGCCGTGGTGGTCACGCCTTCGCGCGGCCAGGCCAGGTACTCCACCGCGATGCCGGCCTTGTTGAACGCGTCGATGTGCCCGTGCAGCGCGCGGCAGAAGCCGCAGTTGACGTCGGTGAACACGGTCACCGTGTATTTCGGCTGCGCCGGCGCGAACACCACGCGCTGCGACTCGGGCACCTTGGCCAGCGCGGCCACGCGGAACTTCGCCCAGGCATCGTCGCTGAGGTTCTCGCGGCGCGAGAGGTCGACCACGTCGCCGTGCATCAAATATTTGCCGTCGGTGCTGATGTAGACCATCTGGCCCGACGCGATCACCTGGTAGAAGCCGGGCAGCGGCGCCGGCTGGATCGAGTCAACCACCACCTTCGACGACAGCTTGGCGATGGCCTGCTGCACCATCTGCACCGCCGCCGGCGTGATCGTGGGGCCGACCACCGGCGCGTTCGCCGGCGCGGTGGCGGCCAGCGCCTGGCTGGCCCAGGCCAGCCCACCCAACAACAGCAGCTTCTTCAACATCCGACGGCCTCAGCACATGGCGCGCCGCAGGCGGGGCGCGCGCGGCAACGAGCCATTCTCGCATGGGCCGATGACGCCGCTGCGCCCTCTGCGACGAAACGGCGCGCAGCGGTTCAGTAACGCAGCAAACTGTGCAGCGGACCACGTTCCGCCCAGCGCGAACGCCCGCCGAGTGCATCCAGTTCGATCACCACTGCCGCGCCGAGCAACATGCCACCCGCCCCCGCGACCAGCTCCGCCGCCGCACACAGCGTGCCGCCGGTGGCCAGCACGTCATCCACCAGCAGCACGCGTTGCGCCGGCTGCAGTACGTCATCGCGGATCTCCAGCCGATCCTCGCCGTACTCCAGTTGGTAGTCCACCGACTGCACCGGCGGCGGCAACTTGCCCGGCTTGCGCAGCGGCACGAAACCCGCGCGCAACGCCATCGCCAGCGCCGCGCCGAAAATGAAACCGCGCGCCTCCACGGCGCCCACCACCTGCACGTCGCGGTCCCGCCACGGTGCAGCCAGCGCCTCGATGCAACACGCGAACGCGTCGGCGCTGGCCAGCAGCGGACTGACGTCGCGAAACATCACCCCGCGCCGGGGGAAGTCGGGCACATCGCGGATCAGCTCGGCAAATTCCTGCATGTGCAGTCTCCGGGATTCGGGATTCGGGATTCGGGATTCGGGATTCGGGATTCGGGATTCGGAAAGGCTGAACAAACCGTCATTCCAGCGAAAGCCGGAATCCAGTGCCTTCAGGCCGTCGTCGAGGCGCTGGATCCCAGCTTTCGCTGGGATGACGAGCAAAGACTTGCCCTGAAGATCCTTGGGGATTCAGGACTCGCAGAGCATCGCATGCGTGCGATGCTCTTGCCCTGGCTCTTGCGAATCCCGAATCCCGAATCCCGAATCCCGAATCCCGAATCCGGAGAATCCCATGCATCGCAGCCGCCTGTGCAGCCTCATGATCGATTGTCACGCCGACGACCTCGGCGAAGCCGCCCTCTTCTGGTCGCAGGCATTGGGCCGGCCGATCAAGGAGGGCGCCGATCCCGCGCAGGAGAACTACGTCGGCCTGGTCACCCACGACGACGAGCCGGTCATCGAGCTGCAGAAAGTCACCCACCCCAGCCGCGTGCACCTGGACATCGAAAGCGACGACATCGAGGCGGAAGTGCGTCGCCTGGAAGCGCTGGGCGCCCGCAAGATCGAAGCGATCCGCACCTGGGTGGTGATGGAAGCCCCCACCGGCCACCGCTTCTGCGTGGTGCGGCCGCAGCGGGGGGAAATCGGACCGCACGCAAACGAGTGGCCGTGAGCGGCCAGATGGCTCAGCGCAAGCTCGACTTGCGCACCATCAGCTTCACTGGCAGCACCTCGCTTTCCACCGCCTCGCCGCGGATCAGGCCGAGCAGGCTGTCGACGAGGACGGCGCCGGCCTGGCCGGTGTCCTGCAGCACGGTGGTCAGCGGCGGGTTGACGAAGCTGGCGGTGGCGATGTCGTCGAAGCCGGCCAGGGCCACGTCCTGCGGCACGCGCAGGCCGTGGTCGCTGAGCGCGCGCATGGCGCCGATCGCGATCAGGTCGCTGGCGGCGAACACGGCGTCGAAGCCAGCCTCCTGCAGGATCAGCCGGCGCATGGCCTCGTAGCCCGAGTGTTCGGTGCTCTCGGCGTTCTCCTGCAACGCGGGATCGACCTCGACGCCGGCGGCGGTGAGCGCCTCGACGTAGCCGTTGTAGCGCCCGAAGAACTCCGGGTAATGGCTGGAGGCGTCGCCGAGGAAAGCGATGCGCCGGCAGCCGCGTTCGAGCAGGTGCTCGGCCACCTGTCGGCCGCCACAGACGTTGTCGCTGCCGAACGACACGCCGGGCTGGTCCGGCAGCACGGCGCCCCAGCGCACGAAGCGGGTGCCCTGGGCGACGAGTTTCTCCAGCTTGTCGCGGTAGGCCAGGTAGTCGCCGTAGCCGAGCAGGATCAGGCCGTCGGCCTTCTTGCTGTCGGCGAAATCGGCGTGCCAGTCGTCGGACAGCTGCTGGAACGAGATCAGCAGGTCGTGCCCCTGCAGCGCGCAGGCGCGGGTGATCGAGCCGAGCATCGACAGGAAGAACGGGTTGATGTGCGACTCGTCGGCGGTCGGATCCTCGAAGAACAGCAGCGCCAGCGTGCCGGTATGCATCCGGCGCAGGTTGGAGGCGTTCTTGTCGATCTTGTAGTTGAGCTGCTCGGCGGCGGCCTGGACGCGCCGCCGGGTTTCCTCATTGACCAGCGGGCTGCCGCACAGGGCGCGCGACACCGTGGCCTGGGACACCCCGGCCAGGTGCGCAATGTCGATCGATGTGGCCTTGCCCTTCATCCGCGACCCGATCCGTCAGCATCTCGTTCAATCGCGCGCGATGAACCGTGGCCGGGCCATCGCCGTTGCCGCATCGTAGCTGCTTTGCGCGCCGCGCGTCGTAGACCGCCCGGCGCGCTTCCACGCCGAGGCAGGCGCTGGCCGGCGGCCGCGCGCCGGTGCCGCCGCTGAAGCCGTGCTCCATGATCCTCATGCCTGCATGTCCTCCAGTTCCACGCCCTTGGTCTCGCGCACCGCGCGCAACACGAACACCAGCGACAGCACGGCGAACGCCGCGTACAGGCCGTAGGCAAAGGTCAGGCCCAGTTCGGCCAGTGCCGGGAAAGTGCTGGTGATGGCGAAATTGGCCAGCCACTGCGCGGAGGCGGCCACTGCCAGCGCGGTGGCACGGATGCGGTTGGGGAACATTTCGCCGAGCAACACCCACACCACCGGCCCCCAGCTCACGCCGAAGAACACCACGTAGGCGTTCGCCGCGACCAGCGCCACCATGCCGACCGCGCCGGGCAGGCTCAGTTCCGCGCCGCTGCCGACCGCCTGCGAGAAGCACCACGCCATCACGCCCAGGGTGATCGCCATGCCGGCCGAGCCGACCACCAGCAGCGGCTTGCGCCCGATCTTGTCGACCAGCGCGATCGCCACCAGCGTGACCAGCACGTTGACGATCGAGGTGACCACGGTGATGGTGAACGAGTCGGCCTCGCTGAAGCCCACCGAGTGCCACAACGTGGCCGAGTAGTAGAAGATCACGTTGATGCCGACGAACTGCTGGAACACCGACAGCGCGATGCCGATCCACACCACCGGCAGCAGCCCGGTGCCCTTGCTGCACAGGTCGCGCAGGCGCGGCTTGTGTTCCGAGCGCAGGCTGGCCTCGATGTCGCCGAGCTTCTTGTCCAGCGCCGAGGCGCTGTGCATCGCCAGTACCTTCTGCAGCACCACGCGCGCGTCGGCCATGCGGCCCTTGGCCACCAGGTGGCGCGGCGATTCGGGCACGCCCAGCACCAGCAGGCCGTAGATCAGCGCGGGAGTGACCGCGGCAAGGAACATCCAGCGCCACGCCGGCAGGCCCAGCCACAGCACCTCGGCCGCGCCGCCGGCCGCCCCGGCCAGCCAGGCGTCGCTCAGCAAGGCCGCGAAGATGCCCAGCACGATCGCCAGTTGCTGCATCGAACCGAGCCGGCCGCGAATCCGCGCCGGCGCCACCTCGGCGATGTAGGTCGGCGCGATCACCGAGGCCACGCCCACGCCGATGCCGCCGACCAGCCGCCACAGCACCAGGTCCCATACCGCCATCGCCAGGCCTGAACCGGCGGCGGCGGCCACCAGCAGCACGGCGGCCACCTGCATCGTGCGCACGCGGCCGAAGCGGTTGGCCAGCATGCCGGCGTACCACGCGCCCACCGCCGAGCCGAGCAGCGCGCAGGACACGGTGATGCCGATCTCGCCCGCGTTCAGCCCGAAATGGGCGCGGATCGCGTCGACCGCGCCGTTGATCACCGCCGTGTCGAAACCGAACAGGAAGCCGCCCAGGGCGGCGGCAGCCGAGATCAGGATCACCCGCAGCGTGGCGTGCTGGCCCAGCCCATCTGTCGCGCTCGTCGAACTCATTGCCTTCCCCAGGTCATGACAGGTCGCCGTGCCCCCGATTCTGCGGTGCACGCATCGTGCTGTCCGGTTGAATACGTATGCAGCGCCGTCAGCCCGCCATCGCCTTGCCCCACGGGCCGGTAAACGATTACGGTCGTCCCGTGGTTGCAGTATGACAGCGCTGTCAAACACGTCCAGCATAACCCGCCCGTTTCACCCTGGGAACCACCCGGGATGACCGTCGGCGCGTGTACCGGGCGCACGCCCGCAGCCAGGCGCCGAATCACTGGGGAGAATTGATCACCGCGAGGAAATCGCGCCCATAGCGTTTGAGCTTGGACTCACCGACGCCGCTGATGGTGGCCAGTTCGTCCTCGTTGGCGGGCATCGCGCGCAGCATCGCCAGCAAGGTGGCGTCGTGGAACACCACGTACGGCGGCACGCCCTGCTGCTTCGCCAGTTGCGTGCGCAGGGCGCGCAGCGCGTCCCAGGTGGATTGCTCGTAGGCCTCGATGCCCAGGCTGCCGCTGGCCACCCGCCTGGCTTCACGCTTGCGCCGGCTGGCACGTTCGGGGCGGGCGTCCTCGCGCAGTTTCACCAGCCGCTCGCCGCCGAGCACGGCACGGCTGGCGGCGGTCAGGCGCAAGGTGCCGTAGCCCTCGGCGTCGGCTTCCAGCAGGCCGGCGGCGAGCAACTGGCGGAACACCGAGCGCCACTGTTTCTCGTCCATGTCGGCACCGACGCCGAAGGTGCTCAGGCGATGGTGGTCTAGACCGAGCACGCGCTCGGTCTCCTCGCCGCGCAGCACGTCGATGACGTGGCCGGAGCCGAAGCGCTGGCCGGTGCGATACACCGCCGACAGGGCCTTCTGCGCCACCACGGTGGCGTCCCAGGTCTTCGGCGGCGCCACGCAGTTGTCGCAATGGCCGCAGGGGCCGGGATAGATTTCGCCGAACGCGCCCAGCAGCAGCTGGCGGCGGCAGTCGGTGGCCTCGGCGTAGGCGAGGAGCGATTCCAGCTTCTGCCGCTCGACGCGCTTGCGGTCGTCGGCCGATTCGGACTGCGCGATCATCTGGCTCATCGTCACCACGTCGGACAAGCCGTAGATCATCCACGCCTCGGCTGGCAAGCCATCGCGGCCGGCGCGGCCGGTTTCCTGGTAGTAGCCCTCGATGCTGCGCGGCAGGTCCAGGTGCGCCACGAAGCGCACGTCGGGCTTGTCGATGCCCATGCCGAACGCCACCGTGGCCACCATCACCACGCCGTCCTCGCGCAGGAAGCGCTGCTGATTCTTCGAGCGCGTGGCCGCGTCGAGGCCGGCGTGATACGGCAACGCCTCGATGCCCGATTCGGCCAGCCACTGCGCGGTGTCGTCCACCTTGCGCCGACTGAGGCAGTAGACGATGCCGGACTCGCCCTCGTGCCCGAGCAGGAATTCCCCCAGCTGGCGCTTCGCGTTGTGGCGCAAGCCCACGCGATAGCCGATGTTCGGGCGATCGAAGCTGGAGATGAACTGACGGGCGTCCTGAAGCGCCAGCCGCTCGACGATCTCCTCGCGCGTGCGCGGATCGGCGGTGGCGGTGAGCGCGATGCGCGGCACGGCGGGAAAGCGCTGCGGCAGGATCGCCAGCTCGCGATATTCGGGGCGGAAATCGTGGCCCCACTGCGACACGCAGTGCGCCTCGTCGATGGCGAACAACGCCACCTCGGTGCGTTCGAGCAGGTCGAGGAAGCGCGCCGTCAGCAGCCGCTCCGGCGCCACGTAGAGCAGGTTCAGTTGGCCGGCCAGCAGTTGCTTCTCCACCTCGCGCTGCGCGTCCGCGGCCAGGCTGGAGTTGAGATACGCCGCCGCCACACCCGCCTCGCGCAAGGCGTCGACCTGGTCCTGCATCAGCGCGATCAGCGGCGACACCACGATCGCCGTGCCCTGCCGCAGCAGCGCGGGAATCTGGTAGCACAGCGACTTGCCGCCGCCGGTCGGCATCAGCACCAGCGCGTCGCCGCCCTCGCCCAGGTGCTCGACGATGGCTTGTTGCTGGCCCCGGAAACTGGGGTAGCCGAAGATGTTGCGCAGGATGTCGAGGGCGGCGGAATGCATTGGCCGAATGCTAGCAAATGGGGACGGCGGGGTCGGGCGCCGTCGGTGTAGGCCCGGAGCGCGCGCGGATGCCGGAAAGATCAAGCTGCGTTCGTGCGCCGTGGGTGTCGGCGTTTGCCGCACGGCCTGCGTCGCGAAGCTCACTCCATACCGCAGCCAACCCCGGCGCAACTGACCGTGTTGAAGTCGTACAGGGTCGAGTGACCGAGTTTGCCGGTGGGCCGCGGTACGCCCTTGGGCACGAAGAAGGTGGCCGAATTCGCGCCGTACAATCCGGCCGGCAAGGTGTACGCCTTCAGCACCACGTAGGCGCGGAACATCGAGGGCATGCGCGGTGCCGGGGCGCCGCCGGCAATCGGCGGGGCATCGACCGGAGCGTGCTGCCGGGCGCGCCGGGCAGCGATCCACGCCGCACCGTCGGAAGCGTCCGCTTCGCGCAGAAAACCGTCGCGCACGCCCTGCTCCAGCCCCGCCGGCCCGGCCAGCGAGCTGTTCGGCAAGCGGAACGCGGAGGCCGGCCTGGCGCTTCCATCGGTGACCAGCGCGCTGCCTGCCGGCAGCGGTGATCCGACCACCACCTCGCCGCCCTGGGCGGGATACAGCATGTCGACCGGACGGCCAAACATGCGGCGTGCGATCGGGTTGAGCTTGCCGGCATTTTTTGGCGCCACGTAGAAATATTCGCAGCGGCTCCTGTTGTCGTACGTGCTTGTCCGCACCGGCACGTCGGCGGGCAGGCCGGTGATCTCCTGCCGGTGATAGCCGCTCACCAGCACCGCCAGAATGCGCGTGCCCGGCGTCCAGCCGACGCTCCACACGGTGGGTTCGTAGGCACCCAGCATCAGTACCACCGGCGCATCCGGCTGGTTGACCGCCACTCGGATGGCAGTGGCCTCGTGCCCGCTCTGGTCGATCTGGAAATCCTGCCGACTGCCGCCGTAGGCACCGGCGGCGTAGATCCTGGTCGACGGCGGCAACTGCAGGCCGGTGAACGCGCAGCCCGCAGTGGCCGACGCGGCATCGGCAGCAAATGCGAATGGCTTGGTCGGCGCCGACACCGGCGCGGCAGGCTGCGGCGCCGGACCGCTCGCCACGATTGGCGTCCGCGCCTCAACGGAAGCGGTCGCCGCGGGCGCCTGCGCGAGGCCGGTCGAGGGGGCCTCGGGGAGACAACCGGTCATCGCCAGACAGGCCAGCGCGAGCAGCAGGGAATGCGTGTTGGTCACCGGAGAAATCCTTGTCGTGGTTGCGCGCGGGCCGCCGGCGTTCAATGCGACTTGAAGAATGCCGCAAACGCCGCCGCCGTGCGCTCGATGCCGTCGTCGTCGACGTCCAGATGCGTCACCAGCCGCAAGGTCGGCAGGTAGCCGATGCTGATGCGGATGCCGGCCCCGCGCAGATGGACGTCCAGTTCGCGCAGGCGCGTGGCCGGCACGTCGACGAAGACCATGTTGGTGTGCTGACCGAGCAGGTCGATGCCGGCGATCTCGCGCAGGCGACCGGCGAGGTAGGCCGCGCGCCGGTGGTCGTCGGCCAGCCGCGCCACGTGATGATCCAGCGCGTGCATCCCCGCCGCGGCCAGCATGCCCGCCTGGCGCCAGCCGCCGCCGCAGACCTTGCGCCAGCGGCGCGCCTTGTCGATCAGCGCATGCGAGCCGAGCAGCACCGAGCCCACCGGCGCGCCCAGACCCTTGGACAGGCAGATCGAGACGGTATCGAAATGCCGCGCGAGATCGCGCGCCGGCACGCCGCAGGCCACCGCGGCGTTGAACAGCCGCGCGCCGTCCAGGTGCAGGCCCAGCCCGTGCGCGCGCGCCGTGTCGTGCGCGGCGCGCAGGTAATCCAGCGGCAGCGGGCGGCCATGCCAGGTGTTCTCCAGCGCCAGCAGGCGGGTGCGTGCGAAGTGCGGGTCGACCGGCTTGATCGCCGCCTCGATCCGCGCCAGCGGCAGGCTGCCGTCCTCGTCCTGCACGATCGGCTGCGGCTGGATCGAGCCCAGCACCGCCGCGCCGCCGCCCTCGAACTTGTAGGTGTGCGCATCCATGCCGACCAGGTACTCGTCGCCGCGCTCGCAGTGTGCCAGCAAGGCCAGCAGGTTGGACTGGGTGCCGCTGGGCACGAACAGTCCGGCATCGAAGCCGAGGTCGTCGGCCAGCCGCTGCTGCAGCGCGTTGACCGTCGGGTCCTCGCCATAGACGTCGTCACCCACCGCCGCCGCCAGCATCGCCTCGCGCATCGCCGCCGTCGGCCGCGTCACCGTATCGCTGCGCAGATCCACCCCATCCATCACACCCTCCCGCTACCGTTGCCGTTGGTTCTTGCCATTCCCTATTCCCCATTCCCTGCTCAATCACACCCTGCGCCTGAAATACAGCCAGGCAATGCACGCCAACAGCATCGCCGGCAGCAGGTTGGCGAGGAATGGCGGCAGGCCGTAGACGGTGCCGAAATTCACCATCGCCTGCTGCATGAAATACCAGCCGATCGCCAGCAACATGCCGATGAACAGGCGCTTGCCCAGGCCGCCGGAACGCAGTGTGCCGAACGCGAACGGCATCGCGCACAGCACCAGCACCAGCACGTTGAGCGGATACAGCGCGCGGCCCCAGAACGCCACCGCGTAGCTGCCCGGGCTCTCGCCGTTGCTCTCCAGGTAACTCATGTTGCGGCGCAGGTCGCGCATCGACAGGTATTGCGGTTGCACCACGGATTGCGCCAGCACCTGCGGGTTGAGGCTCGACGGCCACGACTCGTTGGCGGTGGTGGTGGAATGCGTGCCCTGCTCATCCAGCGTGGTGCTGCGCACGCCGTGGAGGATCCATTGGTGACCGTCGTGCGTGGCGCTCTGCGCCAGGCGGAAGCGCTTGAGCTGACCGTCGGGCGTGAAGGTGAACACGCGCACGTCGCTCAGTTGCACCTCGCTGACCCCGTCGTGCTCCTTGAGCGAGGTGCCGCGTGCGTTGATGATGTCGTTGCCGTCGCGCGCCCACAACCCGCTGCCATCGCCCAGGCCCAGGTTGCCCGAGCGCACGCGCAACTGCATCGCCTGCGCCTGCTGGTCGCCCCACGGCGCGACGGTTTCGCCCAGGATCACCACCCCCACGATCAGCACCGCCACCACGCCTGCCGCCGAGCCGGCGATGCGCAATCGCGACAGGCCGGCCGCGCGCAAGGCGGTGAGTTCGCCACTGCCGGCCAGGCCGCCGAGGCCGAGCAGGCCGCCGATCAGCGCGGCGTTGCCGAACATCTCGTAGGCGCGGCGCGGGAACGTCACCAGCACGTAGACCGTCGCATCGGTCACCGTGTAGCCGTGCTTGCCCACATTGCCCAGCTGGCGCAGGAACTGGGTCACCGCATCGAAGCCGGTGAGCACCAGCCACACCGTCAGCAGCGAGCCGAGCACGCTGAGCGCCACCAGCCGATCCACCCGCTTGATGCTGAACATGCCCATCACGCGGCACTCGCCGCCGTGCGCACGCGCCGCGGGGAATACTGTTTCCACAGCAACCAGCCGGCCAGCCCCAGCGCGAGCAGGTGCAGGCCCCACAGCGGCGCCTGGCTGTGCCAGTGATCCTTGCCGATCTGCGCGCGCCCCAGCGCCAGCAGCAGGTAGTAGAGATAGAACGCCAGCATCGCCAGCAGCAGCCGGCCGTACTTCGGCTCGCGCGGACTCTGCCGCGCCAGCGGCAACGCCAGCAGCACCAGCACCAGGGTCAGCGGCGCCGCATTGCTGCGCCAGGCGAACTCGGCGCGATCCTCCGGATTGTCGGACTGGAACAGCGCCCAGCTGGTCTTGGAGTGCGCGGGATCCTCATCCTCGTCGGCCTGCACGCTGGACAGCGACGTGTCGTTCTGCCGGTACTGCATCTGGCGCCAATTGTCGGCACCCAGCGGAATGTCGTATTGCCAGCCATCCTTGAAGGCGATGAAACGGCCCTCGCCGTCGCTCTCCTGGTACAGCTGGCCGCTGGCCGCGCTGACCACTTTCAGGTGGGCCCCGCCTTCCTTGCTGTTGCGCTGGGTGGCGACGAAGGTGCGGCCCAGTCGTGTGCCGTCACGGCTCAGGCTGTCGACGAAAATGATGCCGCCCTGGGCGGGCAGGCTGGTGAAGCGCCCGGCGTCGAGGCCGGCGGCGATCACCGAACGGTTGGCCGCGGCCACCAGCGCATCGCTGGTGCGTACCGCCCACGGACCCAGCCACAACGCCACCACCAGGGTGATCGCCACCAGCACCGCGGCCAGCACCGCGACCGGACGCAGCAGGCCCGCCGGACCCATGCCGGAGGACGACAGCACGTGCATCTCGCTCTCGCGGTACATGCGGCCCAGCCCCATCAGCACGCCGATGAAACTCGCCAGCGGCATCAGGTTGGTCAGGCCGTCGAGCGTGCGCAGCCCCAGCACCTGAAACATCACGCTGGCCGGAAAGCTGCCGCTGGCCACCTGCTGCAACACCTTGGCGAACGCGCTGCCGGCCACGATCACCAGCAGGACCACCACGGTGGCGGCGACGGTCTGCGCCAGCTCACGCAGGAAGTAGCGGTCGAGGATGCTCAGCATGCGATAAACTTGATGGCTTGTGCGGTGACACCCCGGGAGCGTGGGCGGCAGAAACTTCCGAGGCGAAAAATGTGGATGCGCGAGGACGGGTTTTCGACGGTTCGCCGGCCCATGGTGGTTCCATGGGTCAAGAATCGGCGGAAATACGGACCGCGCAGCCGCTTTTGCAGCCCGGAAGATTTCTGCCGCCCACGCTCCCAGGGGCGGCGAACCGCAAGTCTAGCCTGTCCGGCCACGACCGGGCCCACACGGGAACGCATCCGATGACTCTCCAGTTCAGCCTGACCAACACTGCCGCCACTGCCGTCGACAGCCCGTGCATCGTGGTCGGCGTGTACGAGCAGGCGGTGCTGGGCAACGCCGCCGAAGCGGTGGATCGCGCCACCGGCGGGTTGATCCGCCAGCAACTCGAAAGCGGCGACATCAGCGGCAAGGCCGGCAGCACCAGCGTGCTGTTCGCCCCGCCGGGCATCGCCGCCAAACGCGTGATGGTGGTCGGCCTGGGTGCGCAGAAATCGTTCGACGGCGCGCGCTTCCAGAAGATCCACATCGAAGCCGCGCGTGCGCTCGGCCGGTTGCCGTTGAACGCGGCGGTGTCCTATCTCACCGACGTGGACGTACCCGGCCGCGACGCCGCCTGGCGCGTGCGCGTGGCGGCGCTGGCCATCGATTTCGCCGCCTACCGCTACACCGCCACCTTCAAGCCGCGCGACAAGGCCAAGCCGGCGGAGCTGGCCACGCTCGCCTTCGCCGCGGGCGACGAGGCACACGCCGCGCTGGAGCAGGCCACCGCCATTGCCGAAGGCGTGCGCTTCGCACGCGAGCTGGCCAACCTGCCGCCGAACATCTGCAACCCCGCCTACATCGCTGCCCAGGCCCAGGCCTTCGCCGACCTGCACGACAAGGTCAACTGCCAGGTGCTGGACGAAGCGCAGATGGCCGAGCTGGGTTTCGGCTCGCTGCTCGCCGTGGCGCGCGGCTCGGCCAACAAGCCGCGGCTGATCGCGCTGGAATACAAGGGCGGCGATTCGGACGACAAGCCGTATGCCCTGGTCGGCAAGGGCGTCACCTTCGACTCCGGCGGCCTCAGCCTCAAGCCCGGCCCCGGCATGGAGGACATGAAGTTCGACATGGGCGGCGCCGCCGGCGTGATGGGCGCGTTCGTGGCCGCGGTGAAGATGGGCCTGAAGCGCAACCTCGTGTGCGTGGTGCCGAGCGTGGAGAACATGCCCGGCGGCGACAGCTACCGTCCCAGCGACGTGCTCACCAGCCTCTCCGGCCTCACCATCGAGGTGCTCAATACCGATGCCGAAGGCCGGCTGATCCTGTGCGATGCGCTGACCTGGACGGCGAAGACCTACCAGCCGCACACCATCGTCGACGCCGCCACCCTCACCGGCGCCTGCGTGGTCGCCCTGGGCAAGCATGCCAGCGGCCTGATGAGCAAGCACGACGACCTCGCCGCCGAGCTGCTCGCCGCCGGCGAGGAAACCCTCGATCGCGCCTGGCGCCTGCCGCTGTGGGACGACTACCAGGTGCAACTGGAATCGGGTTTCGCCGACGTCGCCAACATCGGCGGCAAGACCGCCGGCGCGATCACCGCCGGCTGTTTCCTCTCGCGCTTCACCGACGGCCAGCGCTGGGCCCACCTCGACATCGCCGGCACCGCCTGGGAAGACGGCCGCAAGGGCCTCGCCACCGGCCGCCCGGTGGCGTTGCTGGCGCAGTGGCTGCTGGATCGGGAATAGGGAATGGGAAATGGGGAATAGGAAGAGCTGGCAGCCGCAACGGCGGCGTTGCCTTTACTATTCTCCATTCCCCATTCCCCATTCCCAGCCTGATGCGCGCCGACTTCTACCTGATCGCCAACAAGCCACGCTTCATCGAGCAGCCGCTGCTGCTGGTGTGCGAGCTGGCGAAGAAGGCCTACGCGGCGCAGCAGCCGGCGCTGATCCTGGCGCGCGACCACGAGCAGGCGCACGAAATCGACGAACTGCTGTGGGCGTTCGACGACGACGCGATGATCCCGCACCAGCTGGCCGGCGACGACGACGACGAATTCACCGCCGTGCTGATCGTGCCGCCCGGCGTCGACACTCCCGACCGCCCGCTGCTGATCAACCTGCGCGACCGCTGCCCCGACCAGCCGTGCGAACGGGTGCTCGAAGTGGTACCCGCCGACCCCGATGCCCGCGACGGCTCGCGCGAACGCTGGCGCGAGTACCAGCGGCGCGGTTTCGAACTGCACAAGAGCGACCAGTAGGAGCCCGCTCGCGCGGCGATGCTCTGGCTCCCGCGAATGCCCGTTCCCTGTTCCCGATTTCCGGCTCGAATGCATCGCCCGCCAGCGTGCTCGCACCGCGCCGCCGTCAGGCCGGGGGCGCTTCGGCCGGCGTCGCCAGTGCACGCGCCAGTGCCGCCGCCAATTGCTCGCCGCTGACCGGCTTGCGCAGGAAGCCGTCCATGCCCGCTTCGCGGGCGCGCGCCTCGTCGCGGCCGCCGGAGCGGGCGGTGACCGCAATGATCGGCACGTGGCGGGCGTCCGGTTCGCGCTGGCGGATCAGCCGCGCGATCTGGAAGCCGTCGACGCCGGGCAGGTCCAGGTCCAGCAGCACGGCGTCGAAACTCACGTGCGCCAGTTCGGACAATGCGGCCAGCCCGTTGACCACGTGCACCACCGCGTGGCCTTCGCGCTCCAGCAGGCCCCGGATCACCACCGCCACGATGGTGTCGTCCTCCACCAGCAGCAAGCGGTAGCTGCGGGCGGCGCGAGTCGGCGTCGGCGCTTCGACCGGCGGCTCGGCCAGCGGCAGGCGCACGCGGAAGGTGCTGCCGTGGCCCACGCGCGATTCCAGCTCGATGCTGCCGCCCATCATGTCCACCAGCTCGCGGCAGATCGCCAGGCCCAGGCCGCTGCCCGCCGCACGCTGCGGGCCGTCGGCCTGCTCGAAGCGCTGGAACAAGCGCGCCTGGCTCGCCTCGGGAATGCCCGGCCCGGTGTCGCTGATGCCGAACTGCAAACCGTCGGCGGTGCGCTGCGCGCTCAGCGAGACGCTGCCGTGCTCGGTGAACTTCAAGGCATTGTTGGCCAGATTCAGCAGAATCTGCTTGATCCGCACCGCGTCGCCGAGCAGTTGTGCCGGCAGATCGTCGGCCAGTGCCAGCTCGAAGCGGATGCCCTTGGCGTGGGCCAGGCCCTGCTCCAGCTGCGCCACGTCCTCCAGCAACTGGCGCGGGCTGAACGGCGCCGGCTCCAGCTCCAGCCGGCCGGCCTCGATGCGGGCCAGGTCGAGCGCGTCGTTGAGCAGCTTCAGCAGCATGCCGCCGGAGCGTTGCATCGCCTGCGTGTAGTCGTGCTGCTGCCGGTTCAGCGGCGTGCTCAACAGCAGCTCGGCCATGCCCATCACGCCGGTCATCGGCGTGCGTATCTCGTGGCTCAGGGTGGCCAGGAACTGCGTCTTCGCCGCGCTCGCCGCCTCGGCCATCTGCCGCTGCTGCTCGGCCAGCTGGATCTTGTGGCGCTGCGCCAGGCGACGGCGCCAGGCATGCAGGATCAGAGCCACCAGCGCCGCCACCAGCAGCACGTAGATGGCCCACGCCCACCAGCGCAGCCACGGCGGCGCCTCGACCTGGATGCGCAGCGGCGTGGCCAGGTGCACCCATCGGCCATTCGCGCCCGCGGCCATCACGTCCAGCGTGTAGTCGCCTGCGCCGAGGCCGCTGAAATCGCGCTCGCCGCGGCTGCCGGTGTCCACCCAGTCGCTGTCGAAGCCGTACAGCCGGAAACGGTAGCGGTTGGCAGCCGGCGCGACATAGGAGAACACCCGCGCCTCGATCGCGAGCTGGCTGTCGTGCCAGTCCATGTGCAGCGGCTGCGTGCCGATCGGCAGTACCTGGGTGGCGCCGCGGTGGCGCACCCTGGCCTGGGTGAGCGCCATCTGCGGCACGCTGGTCTGCCGGTTGCTCCGGTCCGGGTTGAAAGCCACCACGCCGCCCAGGGTGGCGGCGTAGATGTAGCCGCTGGGCATCCGCGCGTAGCCGCGGAAGAACTCGCCGTTGGTCAGGCCGTCCTGCAGGCCGAACGAACGGAACGTGCCGGTGTCCGGCTCGAACCGCCACAGGCCGTCGTGGCCGAACACCCAGACCCGGCCGGCGGCATCGACGCGCAGGTCGGTGACGTTGACCGACGGCCAGCCATGCACCGCGTCGATCCGGCGGTCCGCCACGGTGCCGTCGCCGCCGCGGCGGTAGTGGACCAGCCCGTCGGCATTGGCCATCCACAGTCCGTCGGCGGTGAAATCGAAGGCGTCGACGGATTGCCCTGCCGGCCCGCCCGGCACCATCACGAAGCGGCCCCGGGTCGTGTCCAGCCACATCATGCCGCCGTCGCTGGCGTACCAGAAGACGCCGTCGTGCAGCGTCATCTGACTGCCCCAGCGCACCTTGTCGCTGGAGCCGTCCATCGGCACCGGCTGGACCGCCAGCGTCTCCGGGTCGATGCGGAACAAGCCCTGGCCGAAGGTGCGCGCATACATCTGGCCATCCGGCCCGGACTCGACCTCCAGCGGCCGCTGCAGCATCGCGCCGGCCGGGTCGACCCGGTCGAGCCGCCCGTCGGTGTCGCGGTACAGCGCGCCCTGCACCACCACCCACAAGCGGTTGCTCGCGTCCTCGGTCATGCCGACCACGTCGCCGCGCAGTCCCGATATCGCGTGCTCGACCGCGCCGGTCACCGGATCGAGCCGGTCGACCCGGCCGCCGCGCTGGCCCACCCACACGTGGCGACCGTCCTTGCCGCGCGCCATGGTGGTGGCGATCGCGTCGCGCAGGCTGGACGGATCGTCCGGCGTGTGGGTGAAGCGGCTGAAGCGGTTCCAGCCCGGCCCCAGGTACGCCACGCCGCCGTCGTACAGCGCCGCCCACATGCCGCCTTCGCGGTCGACCATCAGCTGCCATACCCAGGTACCGGGCAAGTTGCCGTAGAGCACCGGCTGGTCGGCCACCGCGGTCACCGGCCCGCCCGGGCGCGCCTGCAGGAACAGGCCCTTCTGCGTGCCGACCCACAGGCGGCCGGCGGCGTCGCGCACGCTGCTCATCACGTTGGTGTCGGGAATCACGCCGGCGCCGAAGCGGCGCGCCACGCCGTCGGCGCCGACGATCCACAGGCCGTCGGTGGCGGCAAGCCGCACCTCGTCGCCGCTGCCGTCGATCCGCCACGCGTCGATGGTCCGCTGCGGCTCGGCCGACGGTATGCGGCGGATCGCGCCGTCCGTCTCGCGCACGAATACGCCGTGGCTGCTGCCGATCCACAATCGGCCGCGCCCGTCCACATACAGTGCGGCAACGGTGCCGACCGCGGCTGGCGTGGCACCAAGCTGCGGATCGACCACGTGCTCGAAGCCGCGCTCGTCCGGGTGCATGCGGTCGAGCCCGCCGGCGCTGCCTATCCACAAGCTGCCGTCCGGTGTTTGCGCGATGGCCCAGACCCGGTCGCTGGACAGGCTGGCCGGGTCGGCCTGATCGTGCCCCCAGTGGCGGAAGCTGCCGCTGGCCTCGTCGTAGCGGTTCAGGCCGGCGTTGAGGCCGGCGGCCCACAGGCGTCCGCGGCGATCGACCGTCAGCGTGGCAATGCCGTTGGCGTACAGCGAGCCCGGGTCGTTCTCCGCATGCCGGAACACCTTGAAGCCGACGCCGTCGAAACGCGCCAGGCCACCCTTGGTGCCGAACCAGATCGCGCCCTTGCGATCCTGCGCCACGGCGTAGACATTGGTGCTGGGCAAGCCATCCGAGGTGTCGTAGCGGCGAAACTGCGGCGTCGGCAGCGGATCGGCCCGACTCGCGGCCGTCGGGATGGCCGGCATGCCCGCGACGGGCAGGGCCAGCCCGAGGGCCAGGGTCAGCAAGGCTGCCGAAAACATTCAGGTCGTCCCCTTCGGGCTTCCATGACGGCCAGCACCGCGTTGCATGCGAGCGACGCGCCATGGCGGCAGCCTGTCCCGTAGCGGCCATGATGCCAAAGCCTTCCTGCCAGCGCGAGCACAGGCGCCCGTCCGCGGCTCAGGCCGTGGCATCGCTCGCCGAGGCGATGACCCGGGCCAGCGCACCAGCCAGTTGTTCGCCGCTGACCGGCTTGCGCAGGAAGCCGTCCATGCCCGCTTCGCGGGCGCGCGCCTCGTCGCGGCCGCCGGAGCGGGCGGTGACCGCGATGATCGGCACGTGGCGGGCGTCGGGTTCGCGCTGGCGGATCAGCCGCGCGATCTGGAAGCCGTCGACGCCGGGCAGGTCCAGGTCCAGCAGCACCGCGTCGAAGCTGGCGTGGGCCAGCTCGGCCAGCGCGGCCAGCCCGTTGATCACGTGCACCACGTGATGGCCTTCGCGTTCGAGCAGGCCGCGGATGACCGCCGCCACGATGGTGTCGTCTTCCACCAGCAGCAGGTGATGGCTGCCGCCGGCGGCGAGCGGTGCCGCCAGTGGCGCCGGCTCGGCCGGTTCGGCCAGCGGCAGGCGCACGCGGAAGGTGCTGCCGTGGCCCACGCGCGATTCCAGCTCGATGCTGCCGCCCATCATGTCCACCAGCTCGCGGCAGATCGCCAGGCCCAGGCCGCTGCCCGCCGCACGCTGCGGGCCGTCGGCCTGCTCGAAGCGCTGGAACAAGCGCGCCTGGCTCGCCTCGGGAATGCCCGGCCCGGTGTCGCTGACGCCGAACTGCAAACCGTCGGCGGTGCGTTCGCCGCGCAAGGTCACGTGGCCGCGTTCGGTGAACTTGAGCGCGTTGTTGGCCAGGTTCAGCAGCACCTGCTTGATCCGCACCGCGTCGCCGACAACTTGCGCGGGAAGATCGTCGGCCACCTCCAGCACGAAGCGGATACCGCGCGCGTGCGCCAGCCCCTGCTCCAGCTGCGTCACGTCCTCCAGCAACTGGCGCGGGCTGAACGGCGCCGGCTCCAGCTCCAGCTTGCCGGCCTCGATGCGGGCCAGGTCGAGCGCGTCGTTGAGCAGTTTCAGCAGCATGTCGCCGGAACGTTGCATCGCGCGGGTGTAGTCGTGCTGCAGCGGGTCGAGCGGCGTGCTCAGCAGCAATTCGGCCATGCCCATCACGCCGGTCATCGGCGTGCGGATCTCGTGGCTCAGGGTGGCCAGGAACTGGGTCTTGGCTGCGCTGGCCGCCTCGGCCATCTGCCGCTGCTGCTCGGCCAACTGGATCTGGTGGCGCTGCGCCAGCCGCCGGCGCCAGCCGCGCAACGCCAGCGCGACCACGGCTGCCACCAGCAACAGGTAACCCAGCCATGCCCACCAGCGCAGCCACGGCGGCGCCTGCACCGTGACCAGCAGCGGCCGCGCCTTGCCCCACTGGCCGTCGGCACCATGGCCGTGCACTTCCAGCGTATAACTGCCGGCGCCGAGCCCGACGAACTCGCGCTGGCCCTGGTTGCCGGTGCTCACCCAGCCGCTGTCGAAACCGCCCATGTGGAAGAAGTAGCGGTTCGCTGCCGGGTCCACGTAGGACGACATGCGCGCCTCCACGCGCAAGTCGCGATCGCGCCAGCCCAGGTGCACCGGCTGCTCCGGCGACAGCGCGACGGTCTTGCCGTCGCGGCGCACGCTGACCTGGGTGAGCGACAGCAGCGGCAGCGGGCCGGGCCGTTCCAGCCGCGCCAGTTCGGCCGGCTGGAACGCGGTGACGCCGCCGCTGCTGGCGGCAAGCATGGTGCCGTCGGCAGCGACCACCGCCGAGCCGTTGGTGAACTCTCCATTGCTCAGGCCCTGCGCCGCACCGAACTGGGTGAACGTGTGGGTCAGCGGGTTGAAGCGGCGCAGGCCCGGGCTGCTGAACAACCACAGCTGCCCCTGCCGATCGACCAGCATGGTGCGCAGGTCCGCGATCAGGCCCATCCGGCTGATGTCGACGCTGTCGTCGCGCGTGGCACGCCCGTCCGCCAGGCGGTAATGCTCCAACGCGGTTTCGGTGGCGATCCAGAAACCGTCGTCATCGAACGCGAAACTGTAGATCTCCCGCCGCGACACGCCCGGCACGAACGCCAGCGGCTGTCCGGGCCCTTCGCTGCGCATCAGCCCGGCCATGCTGGCGTACCAGACCGCCCCGTCGTGCGCCCGCAACTGGTCGAAGAAGCGCGCGCCGTCGGGCGCATCGGCCGGCAGCAGCGGCGTCGACGCCAGCGTGTCGGGGTCGATCGCGAACACGCCCTCGCCCCACGACGCCCCGTAGATATGGCCGTCCATGCCGGCGACCAGCGCGAGCGGCCGTTTCATGTGCGTCTGCTCGGCGCCCAGCGTCAGCAGCTTGCCGTGGTCGTAGCGGTAGATGCGCCCGGGCCCGGTGATCCACAGGCGGCCGCGCGCATCCTCCGCCAGCGAGGTGAGGTTGCCGTGCAGGCCGCGCAGCACGTGGCTGACCTCGCCGGTCGCCGTATCCAGCTTGTCGACCCAGCCGTTGTAGCCGCCCACCCACAGCTCGTGGTCGCGCCCGGTCAGCACCGACAGCGCGGCGGTGTTGGACAGGCTGTCGGCATTGTCCGGGATATGCGTGAAACGCGCGAAACCATTCCAGCTCGGCGGCAGGTACGCGATGCTGGACTGGTCGAAGGTGAACCACAGGCCGCCTTCGCGATCGCGGAAAATCTGCCACAGGCGATCGCTGGGCAGGCCGCCGGGCAACAGCGGCGCGCCGGTGATGTGCTGCAGCGGGCCCTGTTCCGATTCGAGCCAGACGCCGTCGAGGCTGCCCAGCCACAACCGCCCCTGGCTGTCGCGCACGCTGCTCAGGATGCGCGTGTTGGCCAGTTGCCGATTTGCCAGCGGCCGCGCCACGCCGTCGGCGCCGACCACCAGCAGGCCACCGCTGACCGCCACGCGGATCTCGTCGCCATCGCCCTCGATGCGCCACACCGCGCCGACGTCGCCGGCGAACGCGGGGTCGACCGCCACGCGGCGCACCTTGCCGTCGGTCGAGCGCACGTAGAGACCATGCTCACTGCCGATCCACAACCGCCCCTCGTGGTCGGCCAGCAAGGCGCGGATGGCGCCGAACGGGGCCGCCTGCCCGCTGCCGGCATCGAGCCGCACGGGTTCGAAGCCGCTCTCGTCGCGGCGCATGCGGTCGAGGCCGCCCTGGGTGCCCACCCAGATCTGGCCATCGGGGGTCTGCGCGATGCTCCACACTTCGTCGTTGCTGAGGCTGTGCGGATCGTCCGCTGCGTGCACCCAGTGGCGAAAGCGCCCGCCGTCCTGGTCGTAGACGGTCAGTCCCGCCGAGACGCCGCCGGCCCAGATGCGGTCCGCCTTGTCCACGAACAGGGTGTAGATCTGGTTGCTCGGCAGCGACAGCGGATCGCCGCTGGCATGCCGGAACACCTTGAACGTGACGCCGTCGAAGCGCACCAGGCCGCCATCGGCACCGAACCACATCATGCCGCGATGATCCTGCGCCACCGCGTAGATCGAACCGCTGGGCACGCCGTCGGCCACGCCATAACGACGGAACTGCGGCGTCGCCGGCATGCTCGCGCCGGCGGCCGGCATTGTCGTGCTGGCACCGCCGGCGGCCGCGGACCCCGGCGTGGCCACCGCCAGAACCGCACCCAACATGAGCGATGCAAGCATGCGCAGATTCCCCTGATCCGCCCCATCATGCCAAATCGGGTCCGTGGCGGCGAGCATCGCGCCGGCCCGGAGCGATGCGTTTCACGCGTCGTGCGTCATTCGGCCGCGTCGGGCGCCGCCAACGCCTTGCTGTAGAAACCCGACGGATCGAAACAGCACACGCGCCGCTTGCCGGCAGCGAGCATGTCGCAGGTGGCGGCGACGCGCTGCGTGCGGGTCTTTGCCTGCTTGGCCGAGACGATCCAGTGGATCCAGTCCACGCGCGCGATCGTGGTGGTGGCGTCCCAGCCGGCGCGGGCGGCGGCGGGCGCATCGTCCAGCGCCTGGCGCAGGTCGGCCGGCAGCGCGGGTTCCGGCTCATGCTTCACCGGCGCGATCTCCAGCGCCACGGTGTCGCCCGCTTGCGCACGGACGGTCTTGAGCAGGCGACTGTCCAGTTTCAGCCAGTGGCTCAACTGGCCATCCGGCTCCAGCGTCGCCTGGAAGCGGTGGCCGTTGATGCTGGCGTCGACCGTGGTGCGCCCGCGGCGCGGCAGCTTCTCGCTCACCGGTCGCGGCAACAGCACGAAGGCCCATGCGGCATCGTCGGGCATCGCCGGGCGCAGCACTTTCGCCGTGAAGCGGGAGGTGGTGTCGGCCTTGCTCATGTCGCATCGTCCTCGGGGAAGGGGCTTGCCGCACGCCTGGGGCAAGGCAACGCGGGGATCGTACCGCGCATGCCATGGCGCGGCGAAAGGGCCATCGGCCATGGGCGTGCCCGGTGCGCGAGCCCCTACAATCGCCGGATGTCCCGACGCCTGCGCCTGCTGTTCGCCGCCCTGGCCATCGCCGCACTGCTGTGGCTGCTGTTTGCCGCGGCGGAACGTTTCCTCGCGCTGGCCCAGCGCTTCCTCGCCTTGCCGGCGCCGTTGCAGTGGACGCTGGGCCTGGTGCTGGCGATCTTCGCCGCCGCCGGCCTGGCCGTGCTGTGGTGGCTGCTGCGTCCGCGCCGCCGGCGCCGACCCCTGCCGGTGCCCGACCGCGCCAGCCTGGAGCAGCGCATCGACAAGTTGCGCGAACACGGCGCCGACACCGGCGCGCTCGCCACCGAGCTGGGCGAACTCGACCAGCGCCGGCTCGGCGCGCGCCTGTACGTCGCGCTGTTCGGCGAGATCTCCACCGGCAAGTCCAGCCTGATCCGTGCGCTGGCGCCGCAGGCCACACTGGCCAGCGAGGCGCGCGGCGGCACCACGCGCGCGGTCGGTCACTACGACAGCACCTTGCCCGACGGCCGCAGCCTGGTACTCGCCGACGTACCCGGCAGCCGCGAGAGTGGCGGCGAAGCGCGCGAACGCGAGGCACGCGAAGAAGCCCTGCGCGCCCACGCGGTGATCTACCTGTGTGCCGGCGACCTCACCCGCAGCCAGGTCGACGAACTGCGCTGGCTCGCCGATTTCGGCAAGCCGCTGCTGCTGGTGTTGAACAAGGCCGACCAGTGGGGCGAGCCGGAGCTGGCGCAGCTGCTGGACAAGCTGCGCGCGCAATCGCGCGGCATCGCCAGCGCGGTGGTGGCGATCAGCGCCGGCGGCAGCGAGCGATACCAGCGCCGGCTCGCCGACGGCAGCACCGAATCGGTCGAACGCCAGCGCAAGCCGGCGATCCAACCGCTGCTGCGCGCACTCACCCGCCTCATCGCTCCCGGTGCCGAGGGACTGGAGCCGCGTCGCGAGCAGGCGGTGCTCGCCGGCCTGCACCAGCGCACCGGCACGCTGGAGGCGCAGACCCGCGCCGAAACCGCCGAGCGCATCGTGCGCCAGTACGCCCGCCGCGCGATCGTCGGTGCGATGGCGGCGGTGGCGCCAGGCAGCGACTTGGTGATCCAGGGCGTGCTCGCCACCGGGCTCACGCGGGCGCTGGCCGAGCTGTACGGCGTCGGGCTCAGCGACGTGCAGATCGAGGATTTCGTGCGCCAGGCCAGGCTGACCCTGCGCACCGGCAGCTCGATCGTGCTGGCGGTTGCCGGCAATGCACTGAAGGCGTTCCCCGGCCTGGGCACGCTGGGCGGCGGCGTGCTGCACGCGTTCGCCTACGCGCTGATCTTCGACTCGATGGGCCGCGCCCTGGCCGCCTCGCTGGCCGAGCGGCAGACGCTGGACCAGGACGATGCCGACGCGCGGCTGAAGACCCTGCTCGCCGATGCCGGCGGCACGCGCCTGAAACAACTGGCGACGTTGACGATGGACACGCTGCGCGAACCGCGCGTGGAGTAACCCGTGCTCACTGGTAGGGCGGGCACCGCCCGCCGGCTCTTGTTTCGTGTCACGGAAGGCGGCGGGCAGTGCCCGCCCTCCCCCGCCGTTGCCGCTGCCGAATCCCGGCCTAATGAAACTGATCGCTCGCCGGCACCCACGAACTGGAAGCCGGGGCCGGCAATCGCACTGGCGTGGCGGGCGGCAATTCCGACGCGCAGCCCGGCGGCAACGGGCCGCCGGCGACGCGGGCGGCAGCGCATTCGGCGGCGTTGTCGAACTTCACCATCGGCGCGGAGGTCGCCGGTGCCGGCGTGCTGGCGGCCGCGGGCGGCGCCAGCGGGGCGGCAGGCGCCAGGTGCAATGGCGCATACGCGCTGGCGGCGACCGGTGCCGGCGGCGGGTCGGGGTTGCGGCAGCCGAACAGCGCGATCGGCAGCAGTGGTTTCACCGCGCACTCCACCCGCACGCCGCGCGGCAGGTGGAAGGTGTGCTTGACCGTGGTCTTTTCCACCGCGCGGCGCAGCGCGGTGTCGACCGAGCTTTCGTCCTCGGGCGTCCAGTCCTGCTCGAAGCGGGTGGGCCGGTAGCCGACGTCAGGCGTGCGGTGACGCATGATTTCGGTATCGCCGCTCGGCTTCAGCTGCACGTAGTCGCCCACCGCGCCGTGCTCCCCGCCTTGCGCTGCGCCGGGTCGATCGCCGCCGAGCTTGCCCGCGGCCAGCGAGGGCGCGTGCTGGCTGCCGGTACTGGCGGCGGCACGAACCGCTGGCGCAGGTGCCGACGGCGGCGCGACGCTGGTGGCGCCGGCCGGCTCGCCGACCGTGGCGGTGTCGCTGCCTTGCGGCGAGGCCTCCGGCGCGCGGCTGACCTCGGCGGTGGCCGGCAGCGGCAGTGCGGAGGCGGCGGGCGCAGGCGTGATCGCGGCCACGGCGGTCGGTGCCTGCAACACCGGGCGCAGGGTCGCTGGCGTCATCGCCGGCGCCGGTGCGGAGCGCTGCAGGTCCACCTGGGTCGGTGCCAGCGCGCGCGGGGGCGCGACAACCTCGGCCGGCACGGCTTCGGCCAGTTGCGCGGGTTGGGTCAGCTGCGGCACCAGGCGCGGGGCGGGTGGCGCGATCGGCGTGGGGGGCGCCAGCGTTTGCGGCTGCGGACGCGGCAGTTGCGGTGGCGCTGGCGCGGGTTCCGGCGCTTCGCTGAGCGGGGCCAGCGTGGTCGGCGCCGCGACTTGCAGCGTGATTGCCGGCGGTGCGGCGACCGCAGGCACGCTCGCTTGGGGCAAGGCCAGCGCGGTCGGCGGCAGGATCGGGCGATTGCCTTCGGCCTGCGGCGGACGTTGCGGCTCGGGCTGGGGCGCCGGCAGCGCGGGAGCCACCGGCGCCGGCAGGGTCAGCGCCAAGGGAGGCGCCGGCACCGCCGGTGCCGCCGGTTTGGGTAGCGGCAGCGGCGTCGGCGCCGGCAGACTCACTGGCGGCTGCGGCGCGGCGACCGGCTCGGCTTTCGCCGGCTTCGCGGGGGTGGCGGCCGTCAGCGCGACGGCATTGGCGCTCGGTTCGACGCGCGGTGCGGGATGCTGCCGACCCTGCTGGCGCGGCCCGCGCTGCTTCGGTGGCGTGCCATGCACCGGCGGCGGTGGCGGCGGTTCGGGTGGCTCGATCAGGCGCACCTGCAGCAGCGGTTCGCGCGAATGGTCCGGCAGCACGGTGGGTTCGTAGGCCGGGCCGAGCACGAACGCGAACAGGCACAGCAGATGCACCAGCAAGGTGCCGAGGAAGGCCAGCGCGCGACGCCCCCGCGACGGCGGCGGCGCGTGCCGACGCAGATGATAGACGCGGCCGCGCGTGGCCGCCGCCAGCGGCGAGTCCAGCAGGACTCGCGCGGGGTTGGCGGCACGACGGGGTGGGACGGAATCCGGGGACGGCGCGGGCATGCGGCCAGTGTAGCGGGGGCCATCAGCGGCCGGCGCCGCGCGCTGCCTTGCGCTCGCGCAACTCCTCGTCCACTGCGCGGTCGGGCGTATCCACCGGACAGCCTTGCGCCAGCGGCTTGCCGGCGCGATACATCGCGATGCAGGCCTCCACGCCGGGCGGGGTGAAACCGTGCGTGCGACCGTCGGGCGTGCTGGCCGGCGCCATGTTGAGGCGCATGTCGCCACTTTTCGCCGACGGTGGCGGCGGCGGGTCGCCACCGCAACCACCGGCGAGCATCGCCAGCGACACGGCGCAGTGGATGCGGATGCCGCCGGGCAGGTGGATCGTCGTTTTCTTCGTGGTCTTGTCCACCAGCTTCTGCAGCGCGCTGTCGACGGAGCTGCCGCCCTTGTCCCAGTCGTCCGCGAAGCGGGTGGGCTTGTACTTGACCGGGCTGTCGTGACGCATGACCTGCGTATCGCCCTGCGGCATGCGTTGCACGTAGCCGGGCACCGGCGCACTGGAAACAGGCGCCGGCGGCAGCAGTGGCTGGCCATGCTCGTCGTACAACCGCAGCGGCGGGGCCTGCACCACCATGGCGCCCTTGGCCGGCGGCTCCGGCCGTGCCCGCGTCGGCGGCGGTGCGGCGGGCGGCGCGGGCGGCAAGGCCAGCGGCGGCGGCGCGTGGCTTGCCGGTGTGTCCTCGATCAGGCGGATCTGCAGGAACTGCTCGGGTGGCGCCTCCTCGTGCGGTACCGGCGGGCGCGTGCCGTACCACGCCACCAGCGCGAACAACGCATGCAACAGCAGTACCGCGGCGAGCGTCCAGCGATGCGTGGCCCGCTCGACCGGCGGCTCGTGCCAGCGATGCCGCTGCCGCGTGGCCCGCGCACGCCAGTCGCCAGCCGCGGGCACGAGCTCGCGCCGCTCGGGTTCGGGCGGCTCGGGCGTGGCTGGCTGGGGCTGCGGCGCAACGGCGATGGCGGTGCCTCGTGGAAATCGGTGGGCGGTCGCAGCATGGCCGAAGGCGATTGAACCCCGCTAGACCGGCGTGACGATCGCGTCGCCGGGGCGCGCGACACCTGGGACGGACAGCCGCCGGCGCCGCGCGGTTCCCCGCAGTGCAGCTTGACCCCACTTGCGCATGGCACAAGGCTAGGCCGATCGACGCCCCGCGCCGATCCCCCGCCATGACCGCCCTCGCCGCCGCATCGCGCAGGACGACCATGACGGCCCGCTTTTCCAGCCGCCCCGCGCGGCCTCGGGCGGTGCCGTTCATGCCACGAGGCTGCGCCCTTAGCATGAGGAGGGTCGCATCGTGTCCTACAACACGGAAAGCATCCGCAATATCGCGCTCGCCGGTCACGCCGGCGCCGGCAAGACCACGCTGTTCGAGGCGTTGCTGCATGCCGGCGGGGCGATCCAGTCCATCGGCAGCGTCGAGCGCGGCAATACCGTGTCGGACACCGACGCGCAGGAACAATCGCGCGGCCATTCCATCGACAGCTCCATCGCCCTGGTCGAGCACGGCGACTGCCGCATCAACCTGATCGACACCGCCGGCTACGCCGATTTCCGCGGCGGCACGCTGTCCGCGCTGGCCGCGGTGGAGAGCGTGGCAATCGTGGTCAACGCGATCAACGGCATCGAGCACGGCACGCGCCGCATGATGATGCACGCCCAGCAGCGCGGCCTGGCACGCATGCTGGTGATCAACAAGATCGACTTCGACGGCGCCGACCTCGGCGCCCTGGTCGACGCGCTGCGCGAGGAGTTCGGCAGCCAGTGCCTGCCGGTGAACCTGCCCGCACAACGCGGCAACCGCGTGCTGGACTGCTTCTTCCATGACGACGGCACCACTGATTTTTCCTCGCTGGCCGCGGCGCACCAGCAGATCATCGACCAGGTGGTGGAGATCAACGAGGCGCTGATGGGCCGCTACCTGGACGAGGGCGAAGAAGCGCTGAGCGCGCAGCAACTGCACGACGCCTTCGAGCAATGCCTGCGCGAAGGCCACCTGGTGCCGATCTGCTTCACCAGCGCGCGCACCGGCGTCGGCGTGAAGGAGCTGCTCGACGTCGCCGCGCGACTGCTGCCGAACCCGGCCGAGGGCAACCCGCCGCCGTTCGTGCGCGGCGACGGCATGCCGCTGCGGGTGAGCGCCGATCCGCAGGCGCCGGTGATCGCCGACGTGTTCAAGATCATCAACGACCCGTTCGTGGGCAAGCTCGGCGTGTTCCGCGTATGGCAGGGCACCGTGCGGCGCGACAGCCAGCTGCTGGTCGACGACGGCCGCAAGCCGTTCAAGGTCGGCCACCTGTTCCGCCTGCAGGGCAAGAACCATGTGGAGATCGAGGCGGCGATCCCCGGCGACATCGCCGCGGTGGCCAAGGTCGAGGAAATCCACTACGACGCGGTGCTGCACGACTCGCACGACGACGACCGCATCGCGCTGGCGCCGCCGCGCTTCCCCACGCCGATGTTCGGGCTGGCGCTGGAACCGCGCCACAAGGGCCACGAGCAGAAGCTCTCCAACGCGCTGGCGCGGCTGGCCGAGGAGGATCCCTGCTTTCGCGTCGAGCACCACAAGGAACTCAACGAGACCGTGGTGCGCGGGCTCTCCGAGCTGCACCTGAAAGTGATGCTCGAGCGCATGCGCGAACGCTACGGCGTGGAAGTGGAGACGCGCCCGCCGCGCATCGCGTATCGCGAAACCATCGCCGCCCTCGCCGAAGGCCACCACCGGCACAAGAAGCAGACCGGCGGTGCCGGCCAGTTCGGCGAGGTGTTCCTGCGCATCGAGCCGCTCGATCGCGGTGCCGGCTTCGAGTTCGTCGACGCGATCAAGGGCGGTGTGATCCCCGGCCAGTTCCTGCCGGCGATCGAGAAAGGCGTGCGCCAGGCGATGGAGCGCGGCGTGGTCGCCGGCTACCCGCTGCAGGACCTGCGCGTGACCGTCTACGACGGCAAGTACCACGCGGTCGATTCCAAGGAAGTGGCCTTCGTCAGCGCCGGCAAGAAGGCCTTCCTCGACGCCGTGGCCAAGGCGCGCCCGGTGCTGCTCGAACCGATCGTCAATGTCGAGGTGGCGATCCCCGAGCACGACGTCGGCGACGTCACCGGCAGCCTCGCCGGCAAGCGCGCCCGCATCCTGGGTACCGACGCGCAACGCGGCGGCGAGCTGGTGATCAAGGCGCAGGCCCCGCTGGCCGAACTGATCGACTACCCCACCGAACTCAAATCCATGACCGGCGGCCGCGGCCGCTACAGCCTCGACCTCAGCCACTACGAAGCCGCCCCCGCCACCGTGCAGAAGCAGCTGGGGGAGGCGTGGAGGCCAAAGGTGGAGGAGGAGTGAGGCGGACGAAAAGCGAAGCGGGCGCTAGTAATCCCTGGCTCCCAGCAGCCCCACCGAATAGCCGGCCTGGCGCAGCCGCGAGGTGGCCCGGGAGTTCAGCATGACCAGCACGAGCAGGCCGACCAGCGGGACGAGCATCATCAGCAGCAGCACGATGCGCCCCCAGACGGGGTAGTCCAGGCCGCGGGCAATCTTGTAGATGCCGGTCCAGGACATGACGAGGCAGGCCAGAAAGGCCAGCAGGGCGATCGGGCCGACGGCGGTACGCAGCGCGGCGGCAAGGAAGTACAGCAGGATGGCGTAGATCACCAGCTTCTGGCCGGAAGCGACATCATCCAGCGATGGGTTGCGCTTCTCGCGAACCTCCAGCACGGCGGCAGGACTCTGATACGGATTTTCCATGTTTTCCCCCTGATCGGATTTGAACCACGTTTACACCACGGCAAGTACGAAACGCGCCCGCCGTTCCCCTACAACCGATTGCCCCACTTGATCGCCAGATAACGCTCGATCAGCGCGCCGGACAGTTCGCCGCAGCTCACGTCCAGCGTGTTGATGCCTTCGCGGCGCAGCGCTTCGTGGGTGCGCTCGCGGTCGGCCAGGTAGTGCATGGCGGCGGCGCTGCGGATGCTGTCTTCCAGTTCGTCGCCGGGGTCGGCGGCGGCGTGGTCGAGCGCCAGTTCGCGCAGGCTGACCAGCATCACCAGGTGGCGTCGGGACAGCATCGTGACTGCGGCGCGCAGTTCGGCGTCGTCCTCGTCGCGCACGTTGGTGATCAGCACCACCAGCGCGCGGCGTTGCTGGTGCGCCTGCAGTGCGCTGGCCGCGGCGAGGTAGTCGGTGGCCAGCGGCATCGCGTGCAGGTCGTAGCCGGCGCCGAGCAGCATGTCCATGCCGCCGCTGCCCTGTTGCGGCGGCAACCAGCGCTGCTGCTGGCCGGTGCAGGCCAGCAGGCCGACCGCATCGCCCTGGCGCAGCGCGATGCTGGCCAGCGCCAGCGAGGCATTCAACACGTGGTCGAAATGCACCCGGCGATCGTCCTGCGCCAGCAGGCGGCGACCGCAGTCGAGCATCAGCACCACCTGCTGGTTGCGCTCGTCGCGGTACTCGCGCGAGATCAGCCGGCTGCTGCGCGCGGTGGCCTTCCAGTCGATCTTGCGCAGGCTGTCGCCGACGCGGTAGTCGCGCAGCTCCTGGAACTCGGTGCCTTCGCCGCGACGCCGTTGCAGCCGCGCGCCGACGCTGCGCGAGGCAAGTTCCACGCTCAAGCCCGCCAGCTCGACCAGCGCGGCGAAGTTCGGATACACACGCACCGTCGACGCGGCGCCGAGCACGCGGCGCACCGACCAGCAACGCCACGGCGAATGCAATTGCACGTGGCAGCCGTCGAAGGCGAACTGGCCGCGTGCGTCGGGCGTGACCGCGTACTCGAGTCGCACGTCGCCGCCCGCCGGCAGCAGCAGCGTGCGCGGCATGCCGCGCACCGCCCAGCCGCCCGGATGCAGGTCGTGCAGGCGCAACTTCTGCGCGCGCCGCGTGGTGCCGCGCACGCGCAGGCCGATCCGCGCCTCCGGCCCCAGCGGCAGCACCGGCGCCAGCTCGCGCGACACCTCGGGCGACGGCATCCGGCGCAGGCGCCAACCATCGACGAGCGCCAGCAGCGCAAGCGCACCGCCGCCAGCCAGCCACGCCGCCAGCGGCAGCCAGCCGAGGCTGGCCAGCACGCCGAGCACGGTCCAGCCGAGCAGCAGCCACAGCAGCGCGGGCGCAGGCCTCATCACTGTCGCGGTGCCGGCACCTTGTGCAGCAGCGCCTTGAGCACGTCGTCGGGGCGCTGGCGTTCGAGCAGCGCCTCCGGCGCCAGCAGCAGGCGATGGCGCAAGGCCGGCAACGCCACTGCGCGCACGTCGTCCGGGGTGACGAAATCGCGGCCGTCGACCGCTGCCTGCGCGCGCGCCAGCCGCGCCAGCGCCAGGCCGCCGCGCGGACCGGCGCCGCCGATCACGCCCGGCCATTCGCGCGTGGTGCGCGCAATGCGCACCGCGTAGTCGGTGACCGCGGCATCCATGCGGATCGACGCCACCGCCCGCTGCACCGCCAGCAACTGCGCCTGGCTCAGCACCGGCTGCACCTGCGACACGTCGAGGTCGGCGGCAACCTTGCCGTCGATCACGCGCGCGACCATGCGCCGCTCGTCCTCCAGCCCCGGATAGCCGATCACCACCTTGATCAGGAAGCGGTCCAGCTGCGCCTCGGGCAGCGGGTAGGTGCCCTCCTGCTCGATCGGGTTCTGCGTGGCCACCACCATGAACGGTGCCGGCAGCGCGAAGCGACGACCCTCGATGGTCACCTGCCCCTCCTGCATCGATTCGAGCAACGCGGCCTGGGTCTTGGCCGGCGCGCGGTTGATCTCGTCGGCCAGCAGCAGGTTGGCGAATACCGGGCCGCGGCGGATCTGGAAACGTTCGGTCTTGGGGTCGTAGATCGCGTGGCCGGTGACGTCGGCCGGCATCAGGTCGGGAGTGAACTGCACGCGGCCGAAGGTGCAGCCGACCGACGCGGCCAGCGCGCGCACCAGCAGCGTCTTGCCCAGCCCGGGCACGCCCTCGATCAGCACGTGGCCGGTCGCCAGCAGCGCCAGCAACACCTGGTCGAACACCTCGGCCTGGCCGATGAAGGCGCGCCCGACCTGCTCGCGCAACGCGCGCACGTGGTCGCCGAGTTCGGCGGTGGAAGGCGGCGGCAAGGCCGGCGCGGCGAGCGTGTCGAGGGTCATGGACGATTCCTGAGTCGGGCCAGGGTGAGGATGGAAACGCGAAACGCCTGCGCGTTCGCCGGTGACTGGAAGGCCTGCGCGATGCGCGCGGCGTCCAGCGCGCTGCGCTCGGCCAGGCGCGCGTACAGCGCCTCGCCGTGCAGCATCGCGCAGGCCGGATCGCGGCGACGCAGGCGCGCCAGCACGGCCTGGCAGGCCAGCGCGTGCAGGCTGCGACCGCCGTCGCGGCGATAGATGAACTCGCCGGCGGCCTGCACGTGTTCAAGCAGGGCGCGGCGGTGCGCGGGCGGAGCCGGCAGCAATGGCCCGAGCCGTGCGCTGCGCATCGCCATCCACGCGGCCAGCAGCAACGCCAGCGCGAGCAGCGCGGGCCAGCCCCTGATCGCCATGAATTGGAGGAAGGGCGGACCGTCCAGCGCGTAGACCAGGTGGATCGTGCCGCGGCCGCGATTGGGCTGCAGCAGGTTCCAGGCAAACTCCTGCGCCGCGGCCTGCTTCAGCGCGGTGTGCGCCAGCGGGGCAAAATTGGCCAGCACGCTGACCGTGCCCTGCCCCAGCGGCATGCGCGCGTACAGATAGCCGTCGTGCGGCGTGCCGATCGCCGCGTCGAGTTTCCCGATGACGCCCGGCCGCAGCCGGAAGCGCGAGCCGCACAGGGCGACGTCGTCGCGCTTGCTCGCCGTCGCGCCGTGCAGGGCCGCGCACTCGAACGAGGCGGCGCGCGAATCGAGCACGCCGAGCGCATCGAACAGCGGCGTGTGCGCCACGCTGGCCGCTCCCGGCGACAGCAGCAGGTGGCCGCCGCCGCGCACCCACGCCACCAGCCGTGCCGCATCGGCGGCATCGACGCGGCCGGCATTTTCGCCCAGCAGCACCGTGTCGCCATGGCGCAACGGCAATCGCGCCGCACTCAATGTGGTCAGCGACTGCGCCGGCAGCTGCAGCTCATGCAGCATCAGTTCCAGCGCGAGGAAGCGGTTGCTGCGCGCCGCGCCGTGCGGCGGGATCGTCTCGGTGACGTCCTTGCGCTCGAAGGTGGCGAAGAACCCGGCGACCAGCAGCGCCAGCGCGGCCGCGACCAGGGCGGCGATCAGCAGCGTCTTGCGGTTCATGTCGACGCCCCGGGCTGCGCCGGCCAGCCGGCGAGCAGTTGCTCGACGGTGGCGTCGTCGGGATAGCGCCCGGCGTAGGCAGCGAACTGCCAGGTGCGCACGATCTCGATCACGCGGCGGCTGCGCTGCGGATCGTCGATGGCGCGCGCCTGGCGCAGCCAGTGCGCCTCGGTCGCATCCGCTGCGGGCGGCTGCCGCAGCTCGCGCGCGGTCTGCTCGACGCAGCCGCGATAGAGCAGCGCCAGTGCCTCGCGCCGGCGCTGTGCCTGCCACAGCGCGCGTGCCGCGCCGGCCAGGTCGGCGGGCAACGCGGCGGGCGCGTCGACGATCGACGAAATCGGCGGCGACAGCGCCGGCGCGACCTCCTCGTCCCGCAGCAGCCAGCGCCCGCGCCATCGCCAGCCCAGCCAGATCAGGCCGCCCAGCACGCCGATCAGCAGCAGCCACAACAGCAGCTGGAAGAACCCGCCCAGCAAGTGTCCGAGCCAGGGGAACAGCGGATTGATCGACGTCGCGGCCGGTTCCGGCTTGTACTTGAGCTGCCAGCGCCGCACCGTGTGTTCGCCGCCGAAGCGCGGGTCGCGATAAGCCCGCGCGGCCGCTTGCGCCAAGCCCGGCTCGGGTGCCTCCGCGCGCGCGCCGAACAACGCGTCCAGCGACACGCTGGCGGGCTTGTCGACCGCCGCGGCGTGCACCTCGGCCGTCGCCTGCGCCTGCGCGGGAGGTGTCCATGCGCCGAAGCACAGCAACGCAACCGCCAGCAGCGCGGTGCCCTGCAGCCGCGCGCGCAGGCGCCGGAAGGCCAGGTCGATGTCCCACGCCTCCAGTTGCGTGCGCCGGTTGAGATACAGCGCAAAGCCGCAGGCGACGTAGAGCGGTTCGATCACGCTCATCGCCAGATAGGCCACGCCGGCGCCGGCCAGCACCCACGCGGTGGGGATCACCTGCGTGTCGCCGCGCACCAGCTCGATCAGCGATTGCGGCCGCCATTCGTGCGGGATCAGCAGCAGCGCAAACAACCACACGCTGAGGAACAGCACCAGCTCGAACAGCAGGCAGAAATAGGTGAGCAGGCTGGTTTCCCCCACCAGGCGCCGACGCAGCACTTTCCAGCGTGCCGAACGCTGCGCCCGCGTGCTGCCTTCGAGCAGATCGAGCGGCAGGCGCAGCGCGCGGTTGCTGTCGATGCGCAACCAGGTCAGCGCCGCCAGCGTCCGTCGCCACGGCCAGCGCGCCTGGCCGCGCAGGGTCTGGCGCCAGCCCGGCGCCTGATCGAACACCGCCCGCGACAACACGTACAGCGGCAGCCGATCGAACAGCGGCTTCAGCCACCACATCAGCCCCCAGCCCAGCCACGGCCAGCCGAGCGCGACACCGAGCCCGTTGCACAACACGAACAGCGGCAGGGTGAAGGCGAACCACGCCGACCACACCGGCCGCGCATGCGCGCGCAACATCGCCGCGCCGAGATCCAGCGCCTCGCGCGTCACCCTGGGCCGCAACACCACGCCGATGCGTTCAAGCTCCATGCCGCACCGCCCTGCCGCCGCGCCACAGCCAAGCCAGCACCAGCACCCACAGCACGCCGGCCACGCCGAAGCGCAGCGGATCGGGCAGGCTGGCGATGGAGGACCAGTACGCCTCGATGAACGCCGCCACCAGCAGCATCGCGAATGCGCCCAGCGCCAGTTGCGCGCCGACCCAGCCGGCCGCGACCAGCGCCGGTCCGCGGCGCTGCCGGCCCGGCGCCAGCAAGGTCAGGCCCAGATGCAGGCCGGCGCCACCGGCGATCACCAGCGCGGTGAGCTCGAACGGCGAATGCCCCGCCACGAAGCGCCAGAACGGGCCGCCGTAGCCGATCGCGGTGAGATGGCCGGCGATGCCGCCGATCAGCACGCCGTTGGCGCCCAGCACGTAGACCGCACCGACGCCGAACACCAGCCCCGAGGCGAACGTGCGAAACGCGATGCCGACGTTGTTCATCACGTAGAAGCCGAACATCTGCAGATCGGTGCCGCTGCTGCGGCCGATGTGCGGATTGGCCGGGTCGTACATCTTCTCGAACTGCGCCAGCTGGGCGCTGCTGAACAGCGTGTGCGCCAGCTCCGGGCGCAGTTGCAGCAGCACCAGCAGGCACAGCGCCGGCACGTAGAACAGCACCGCCGCCAGCGCCATGCAGCGCCACTGCGCGCGGACCAGCCGCGGGAAACCGGCCAGCAGAAACATCGCCACCCGATGCCAGCGCGGCGGCGGCGGCCGGTACAGCACGCGGTGGCCATGCTGCACGAGTTGCTGCAGCCGGTCGGTCACCTCGTGGCTGTAGCCGCGGCCGCGGGCCAGCGCCAGGTGGTGGCAGATGCGCCGGTATTCGGCGGGGAAATCCAGCGCCTGCTCCTGCCGCAGCGTGCGTCGCGGCTGGCGGTCCAGCGCATGCAGCCAGGATTGCAGGCGATCCCAGGTCTTGCCGTGCAAGGCCACGAAGCGTTCCTGTTTCATGCGCGCCCCAGCAGCCAGTTCACGTGCGCCACCAGTTGCCGGATTGCCGCGGTGTCGCGCAGGCCGGTCAGCGGGGTCAGCAGGTTGGCCAGTTCCTCCTGGCGCTGCACGGTGAGCTGGCCGGCGCGCTCGGCATAGTCGACCAGCGCGGCCTGTTCGTCGGCGGACAAGGCCAGCGGCAGCGGCAGCGCGGACACCGCCGGTACCTGCTGGCCAGGCGGCAGTTCGCGCGCATGCACCACCATGGTGCCGGCCACGATGTCGCCGAGCCGGCGCGCGTGCGGATCGACCAGGGTGCTGACCAGGCCCACGCCATAGACGCCGGGCAGGATGTCCACCACGCGCAGCAGGTTGCGCACCACCGACGGCAGCCAGGTCACCGGCGTGCCGTCGGCATGCACCACGCGCAGGCCGAGCGCGCGCTTGCCCGGCGTCTGGCCGTCCATCCAGACCTCGCAGACCACCCCATACGCCCACATCAGCGCGAACAGCAGCAGCATCGCCAGGCCGTTGCCGGCCACGCCGAAGATCGACAGCGGGATCATCGCCACCAAGAAGAAGACACCGCGCAACAGCAGGTCGAGCACCCACGCCTGCGCCCGCGGCAACGCTCCGGCGGCGCGCAGGCGCAGCGAGATGCCTTCGGCGGTCTCGATCTCGCGGACGGTATCGATCATCTACACGTCGACGACGATGGTATCGGCGATCAGGTCGTGCAGGCAGCGGCGCTCGTTGCCGAAGATCAGCAGCGGATCGATCAGCGTCGCCAGCCGGCCGATGTAGGGAATCACGCCGAGCAGCGCCACCGGCAGCACGCGGATGAAGAGATAACGCAACAGGCCCATGCGACTGCCATCGGTACGCACGATGGCGATGTCCAGCATGCGCTTGCCGATGGTCTGGCCACTCCGATGCAGCATGACGCAGTTGACCACGAAGATCGCCACCAGCAGGGCGAAACCCAGCAGCAGCACGCCGATCATCGGCGCGGCCGGCTTGATCCCCTTGCCGACGCCGACTGCCATCATGGCGCCCCACAACACCGGGAGGGCCCAGACCAGGTTGATCACCCCGTCGAGCAGCGCCGCCGCCAGGCGCTTGCCGCGGCTGGCCTTGCGTTCCTCCAGGCCCTGCGCATCCCACGCGCGCACATCGTCGACCGTTGCCTCGGGCGCGGCATAAGGATTGGCTTCCATCGCATTCCCCCGTCACTGTCCATGTTGCCGCTCCCCCCGGCCGGCAACTGCGGCGAGTATAAAAGCGTTGTCCGGAACGCGGCTACCGCTTGGGCTTGAGCAACGTGCCGGTGCATTTCGGCGCGCCGCACAGGCACTGCCACAGCTTCTTCAGCCGCGCGGTGTGCGGCACGTCAAGCACGATGCCGTAGTCGTAGGTGAGCTCATCGCCGGGCTTGATGTGGCGGATCGCCTCGATCTTCACCTTGTCCCGGCGCGGGTCGCCGCTGGCGCTTTCCTCGACCACGGCGCGGCAGTTCGGCGCGCAGCTGTGGTTGATCCAGCGCGCGGTGTTGCCGCGCTGGTTGGCGTCGATCACGTACTTCTCGTTGAGCGTGAACAAGAAGGTATGCCCGGTTTCACCACCGTCCCCGTACAGCGTATCGGCCTCGTCCGGCGTGAGCAGCTTGCCCTTGTATTCGATGATCTCCTCGCCGCGGGCGATCGGCGCGGTGGCGAATACGCCGTTGCCGTGGATCGGCGAGCGGCGGGCAACGAAACGTCGTGACATGCTGCAGTACCCGGACTGGAAGGCAAGCCGACGATGATGCCTGTTCGCGCGCCATCGCGAAACCTCGGCACCACCGCGATCCCCGGCGCGAGCCGCGACGACGGCCTGCCCGGTCGACTGGCGCGGACACCCCGATCGCGGTTAGAGTCAGGATTCAAACGATCGTTTGGAGAACTGCGATGCGTCCGTTGCGCTGGGTGGTTGCCCCGTTCCTGCTCGCCGTGCTGGCGTTTGGCCTGGCCGCCTGCGGCCCGGCGAAGAAAAGCGTGTTCCCGCCCACGGTGAGCATCCAGCAGTTGCAGGTGCTGTCCAACGGGCAGTGGCAGCTGAGCGTGCGCATCCAGAACAACAGCTACGCCGGGATGGACTTCCAGTCGCTGGACGGCCAGTTGCAGGTCGCCGCGCTGGCGCCGGTGCGCCTGCACGACACGTTCGAGCTGGCCATCCCGCAACTTGCCGGCGACGTGGTGCAGCTCAAGGTATGGCCCACCGCCGCGATGAGCCGCGCACTGGAGGCCATCGCCGACAAGGGCAGCGCCGCGTCGCTGGCCTATTCGATCAGCGGCACCGCGACCGCCAAGCCCGAGCAGGAGAGCAAGGCGCGCGCCTTCGACTTCAGCGGCAAGGACTGGATTTCGGCCGTGCCGGGCATCGCACACACCTTCCGTTAAACCGCCTGCATCAGGAGTTCCCATGACCGCTTACAAGGCCCCCCTCGACGACCTGCGCTTCGCCCTGTTCGATGTGCTGGACGCCGAGCCGGTTCTCACCTCGCTGCAGGGCGGCGAGGCGCATGGCCGCGACCTGCTCGACGCCGTGCTGGAAGAAGCCGGTCGCCTGAGCGAGCAGTTGCTCGCGCCGACCAATGCACCGGCGGACGCCGAGGGCTGCCAGTTCGACAAGGCCACCGGCAAGGTCACCACGCCGGCCTCGTTCAAGGAGGCGTTCCGGCAGTTCGCCGAAGGTGGCTGGACCGGCTTGACCAACCCCGAGCAGTACGGCGGACAGGCCCTGCCCGGCGTGCTCGGCACCGCCACCACGGAGATTTTCCAGTCCGGCAACCTCGCCTGGAGCCTGTACCCGCTGTTGTCCGAAGGCGCCACGCATGCGCTGCAACAGCACGGCGAGGAATGGCAGCGCGAGCTGTACATGAAGCCGATCGTGGCCGGCCGCTGGACCGGCACGATGTGCCTGACCGAACCGCAGGCGGGCTCCGACCTGGGCCTGCTGAAGACGCGCGCGGTACCGGGCGAGGCCGACGCCAACGGCCGGCCGACCTGGAAAATCAGCGGCACCAAGATCTTCATCAGCGCCGGCGAGCACGACCTCACCGAGAACATCGTGCACCTGGTGCTGGCGCGCCTGCCTGATGCACCGGAAGGCAGCCGCGGCATCTCGATGTTCATCGTGCCGAAGTTCAAGCTCGACGCGGACGGCAAGCCGGGCGAACGCAACAGCGTCGCGGCCGGAGCGATCGAGCACAAGATGGGCATCCACGCCTGCTCCACCTGCGTGATGAACTTCGACGGCGCCGAGGGCTACCTGATCGGCAAGCCGCACAAGGGCCTGATGGCGATGTTCACCATGATGAATGCGGCGCGGCTGTCGGTCGGCGTGCAGGGACTGGCCCTGGCCGAGCGCGCGTTGCAGAACAGCCTCAACTACGCGCGCGAACGGCTGCAGTCGCGCTCGCTGTCCGGGCCGAAATTCCCCGACAAGCCGGCCGACAACCTGCTGGTGCAACCGGACGTGCGGCGCATGCTGCTGACCCAGCGCGCCTTTGTCGAAGGCTCGCGTGCGCTGGTGCTGTACACCGCGCTGCAGACGGACATCGAGCATCGCGCCACGGACGAGGCGGCGCGCCAGAAGGCCGGCGAACTGGTCGCCTTCCTGATCCCGATCGCCAAGGGCATGGTCACCGAGCTGGCGCAGGAGTGCACCAAGGAAGCGCTGCAGATCTACGGCGGCCACGGCTACATCGCCGAGAACGGGATGGAACAGTTCGTGCGCGACGCGCGCATCATCACCCTGTACGAGGGCACCACCGGCATCCAGGCCGCCGACCTGCTCGGCCGCAAGATCCTCCAGCTGCAGGGCGTGGGCTTCAAGCATTTCCTGGAGGAGATCAGCGCGTTCTGCCAGCAGCATGCCGATACCGAATCGCTGAAGGCGTTCATCGGCCCGCTGGCCGTGGCCACGCGCAACTGGAGCGAGCTCACCGTGGCGCTGGCCCAGCGCATCCAGGCCGACCCCGAGGAACTGGGCGCGGCGGCCACCGATTACCTGTACTACTCCGGCTACGTGACCCTGGCCTACCTGTGGGCGCGCAGCGTGCTGGCGGCCGAGAATGGCACGCAGTCGGCCGCGTTCAAGCAGGCCAAGCGCGACACCGCGGCGTTCTACTTCAGCCGTCTGCTGCCCCGCACGCTCGCCCACCAGGCGGCAATCGAGGCCGGCGTGGCCAGCGTGCCGGCGATCGACTGAGCCGCAGGCACCCCCGCACGAAAGAGCCCGGCGATGCCGGGCTCTTTCGTATTCGGGGCAGTCATGGACCGAAGTTCGGCCATGTGCGGCACGTCACATGTCCCGGCGGGTCAACTTTTGCTCAAAAGTGGCAATGGCGGCCGGGCAGGTGTTCAACTGGCGCAGCTTTCGCGGAAGGTCTCGCCGCTCAGGCGCAGGTACTGCTGGACCATGGCGTCGTGGATCGGCGCGCACTGGATCAGCTCGCGGGCCAGCGCCTCCTGCGCCTCGGCCACGCCGGAGCGGGCGGCCCGTGCGGGAACGGTGGGAACGGCCCGAACGATCCGCGGCGCCGGCACATCGGCCTGTTGGCGTTCGACGTCGAGCAGATGGGAGATGTCATAGGCGATGTCGTTCATGCCCGAGGTAATGCAACAGGCTTGCCAACTCACCGCCCGCCCGGCATCGGTTTCGGGCCGCGCGTTGTTTTCCGGCCGGGGAATCGGCACGCTGGAGGGATGGATCGCGGCAGCATCGGCGGGATGATGGACAAGCTCGGCATGATCGGTCGCGTGGCCATCGTGATGGTGATGACGCCGATCGTGTTCTGTTCCGGCGCGTGGGCCGCGCTGGCGCTGTGGTATCGGCTGCCCGGCGGCCGCGCCGGGCGCGCGCTGGGCAGTGCGCTCTGGGTGATCGCGACCGGCGTGCTGTACGCCTGCGCGATCGGCGGGCGCAGCTGGCTGCCGCTGGTCGTCCATGCCGCGCTGTACGCGATGGTCCTGCTGTGGTGGGTCGCGATCAGGCCCTCCGGCGCGCGCGACTGGCGCGACGACGTTGCCCGCACGCTGACCGGCAGCGTGCACGGCGATCGCGTGGTGCTCGACAACGTGCGCCACTTCGCCTGGCGCAGCGACAACGATTACGACATCCGCTGGGAGCGCCACGAGTACGACCTGGCGCAACTGGCCAGCGCCGATGCGGTGCTGTCGCACTGGGGCAGCCGGGCGATCGCCCACGCCATGATCTCGTTCGGTTTCGACGACGGCCGCCACCTGGTGTTCTCGGTGGAGGTGCGCAAGAGCCGCGACCAGGAGTATTCCTCGGTGGGCGGCTTCTTCAAGCAGTTCGAGACGATCCTGGTCGGCGCCGAGGAAGACGACATCATCCGCGTGCGCACCAACGTGCGCAACGAGGACGTCTATCTGTATCCGCTGCAGATCGAACCGGCCACGCTGCGCGCGCTGCTGCTCTCCTACGTGCATGCGGCCAACCGGCTGGCCGCGCGGCCGGCGTTCTACAACACCTTCACCTCCAACTGCACCACCCTCGTCCATCGCATGGCGCGGCAGATCGATCCGGGCCTGCCATGGGACATGCGCCTGCTGCTGACCGGCTATCTGCCGGAGTATCTGCAAGGCATCGGCGCCCTCGATCGTCGCGTGCCGATCGGAACACTGCGCGAGCGCGCACGCATCAGCGAACGCGCCCGTGCGGCACCGGCCGGCGCCGATTTCTCGCGCGCGGTGCGCACCGTCACCGCACGCGACTGATGCGCGCGAGCCGTTCGCGTCACGACGTCGACGCGAGCCGCGCAACGCAACCCGACCTGAACGGCGCGACGCGGAATGTGCCGCTTTTACGCGTCCTTGCCGCCTCGATGGGTTAGGTTCCGGGAGGACAGCGATGGCGGCACCGTTTCGTTCGTCCTGCAGGCGCGCCGCTGTCATCAGCGCCTGCGTGCACCCCCACCCCGTACAAACCAGGAGACCCGGATGAACACGAGGATCACTCGCGTGGCCGCATTGACGGCGGGATTGCTCACCATCGGCCTGGCCGGCTGCTCGCAGTACGTCAAGCAATCCGATTTCAACACGGCCATCCAGCAGCTGCAGCAGAAGCAGACCGACCAGCAGCAGCAGATCGATGCCATCAAGCAGCAGATGCAATCGCAGTTTGCCAAGTACGACAGCCAGATCACCGCGATGCAGGGTCGCGTCAGCATCGACACGGTGGCGCACTTCGCGTTCAACAGCGCCACCCTGAGCGAGCAGGACAAGCCTGCGCTGCAGGACTTTGCCGCGACCATCGGCAAGTACCACCCCGGCGTGCTGATCACGGTTGAAGGCTTTGCCGACCCGGCCGGCTCGCGTGCCTACAACAAGAAGCTCGGCATGCAGCGCGCCGATGCGGTGCGCGATTTCCTGATCAGCAGCGGCCTGTCCGCCGATCAGGTACGTGCGGTCAGCTACGGTGAAGACAGCAACCGCCAGGTCGCCAAGGGCGCCACGCACGACCAGGGTCGCGACAACCGCCGCGTCTCGCTCACCGTCGATGCCACCGGCGCCGGCGCGGTCGCCACGACGGCCCCCTAAGCGGCGCCCGTCGATGGCCAGCAGCGCGGGTGGCCGGCACGGCCGCGCTGCTGGCGCCGTGTCACCCCCCCGGCATGCCTCGGCGCCGTCCCTCAGCGGCGTGTCAGCCTGCCAGCTCGAAACGCGTCACGCGCCGCACCGGGTCGGCCTCGACCAGGCTCACCCGGACGTCGGCGCCGAGCGTGAGGTTGCCGCTGCCGGAAACGCCGGCCTCCACCGCCGGGTTGCGCACGATCACCGTGCCCTTGGCCGGATCGCCGCGGGCGACCTCGACGATCGCACCGTCGAAAACCTCGCCCACCCGCGGCGCCAGCGCGGCGGCTTCGGCCAGGTTCAACACGGCGCTTTCGTACTGGCCCGCGCGATGGCCGGAAGCCTGCATGGTGTCCGGCAGGCCGGGCAAGGCGGCCAGTGCCCACGCCGGCACCGGCTGCTTCGCGCACAGCGCCAGGCAGACCTCGCCGGTATAGCGATCGACCAGCCGGCGCAGCGGCGCGGTGGCATGGGTGTACTGCGCGGCCAGCGCCGAATGCATCGGCTGCGCGGGCAGCGCGCCGTCGAACGCCGCGTAGCCGGCCCCGCGCAGCACCGTGGTGCAGGCGGTCAGCATGGCCACGTGCACGTCGTTGGACGGGTCCAGCGAACGGATGAAGCCGGGATAGTCCAGCCCGGACGGCCAGGCGATGCCGAGCACCCGCGCGGTGACGCGCAGCCGCGCGATGGCGTGCGGGTCGGGCGGCGGCAGCGTGCGCAACAGGCCCACTTTCGCCTGCACCATCAATTGCGCCGCGGCCATGCCGACCAGCAGCGAGATCTGCTCGTTCCAGTTCTCGATCGGCAAGCGCGCGCGGAACGCCAGCGTCCAGCGGCCGTCGACCACGTCGATCTCCTGTTCCGGCAGGGGCAGGCTCACGCCGCCGCGCGCGCGCTCGCACTGCTCGCGCAACTCGCCGATCCGGCGCAGCACCGCCCACATCGGATCGTCGCTGCCGGCGTCGATGGCCTGCTGCACGCCGGCATAGTCGAGCTGGGCGCGGCTGCGCACGCGCGCCCGGCGCACGTCGATGGCGGCGATGCGGCCGGCAGGGTCCAGGTCCACCGTCCACAACAGCGCCGGGCGCACCTGATCCGGCAACAGCGAGGCGGCATCCTCGGACAACACTTTCGGGTGCAGCGGGATCTTCGAATCCGCGCCGTACAGCGTCTCGCCGCGCCGATGCGCCTCCAGGTCCACCGGGTCGCCGGCCTGCACGAAGGCGGCGACGTCGGCGATGGCGTAATGCACGCGCCAGCCGTCGCCCTGCGCCTGCACGTGCATGGCCTGGTCGAGGTCGCGCGCACCCGGCGGGTCGATGGTGACCAGCGGCAGCTCGGTGCGGTCCAGCGCCGGCAGGCGCGGGTTCGCCGCGGCGGCCGCGGCGGCGGCTTCGACTTCGGCCGGAAACGCGGCGGGCAGGTCCAACTGTTGCCGGATCTCGTCCATGCCCAGCGCAAGCACGGCACTGCCCGCGGGCTGCAGGCGGATGCGTCGCGTCGTGGTCATGGTTCCTCCGTTGATGGCTGCCGGCCGTACGCGAATATACATGCCGCCTCCGGTGGGCTTTCGTCCACGCCGGGGGCGGTGTAGAAAGCCGTCAGGCCCACCGACCCGATCGCCCATGAACGACTCGCCCCTGCTGATCCGCCTGGCTGCCGACGACGACGATTTCATCCTTGCGCTGGTGCCACGCTTCGCCGACTTCGCGCTGCCGGCGTGGCGTCGCCGCCACGAATGCGTCGAAGGCATCCGCCGGGACCTGCTGCACCATCTGGAGGACCAGCCGGCGAACAGCTTCCTGTTCGTGGCCGAGAATGGCGACGGCGAGCGGGTGGGTTTCATCCACCTGCAGCGCACCGCCGATTTTTTCAGCGGCCGCAGCAACTGCCACATCTCCGATCTCGCGGTGGCGCCGCAGCACGAAGGCAACGGTGTCGGCAAGGCCTTGCTGGCGCACGCCGAGCAGTGGGCGCGCGAGCACCAGTGCCAGCTGGTGACGCTGGCGGTGTTCCCCGGCAATGAGCGCGCCCGCGCGCTGTACGAGGCCAGCGGCTACGCGACCGACCTGATCAAGCTGGCCAAACCGGTGCGTTGAAGGCGCGCAAACGAACAAGCCGCCCGCAGGCGGCTTGTTGCGTGCAGCAGGCGAAGCGAAGTCCTGCTCAGTTGGTGGTCTTGGCCGCCGACTCGGCCTGCTCGCGCTCGTCCAGGCGACGGGCCAGGCGGTCGATGTTGCTGAGCGACAGCAGGTGGGCGTAGATCCACGCCATCACGCCTTCGCGCAGCATCTCGTGGGCGACCTTCTCGTCCAGCGCGCGCAGCTTCTCCTCGTTGACCATGAACAGGCCGTTGAGCGTGATGCCATGGCCGGAATCCGGCTCGCCCTTGTGCAGTTGCACGTTGCGCGCTTCCAGCAGGTCATGCTTGACCAGGTACTGCATGAAGGTGCGGGTGCGGTCGATGTTCTGCTGGAACTCGCCGAGGAAACCCACGGCGTTCTTCAGCAGCTCGGTGTCGCTGCCGTCCTCGTTGAACAGGCGCTCGCCGTCCGCCGCGTTGAAACCCTCGAAGCCCTGATCGAGGAACACCGCGAAATCGCCGCCCTCCTGCCCGGCCGGTTTCTCGGCCAGCACGAACGGGTAGCGGCGCACGAAGGCCGGCACGTAGGTGTTGGGCGCCCACTGGCCGGCGGCGTCGACGTAGAGGTTCTCGTTCTGACGCAGGCCGAGCAACGCGATCGGGCCGGCATTGGCGGCGTCGGGACCGGCGAACACGATCAGCAGGTCACGCGCGGCCAGGCCGAACTCCGCCGCGGTCAACGGCACCGAGTGCGTGTTCATGGCGAACTTCATGTTGGGCACGCCCTTGAGCCGAAGATTCTTGTGTTCGGCCCGGTTCAGCGCCACCGGGTGCTCGTAGAAAATGACTTCAGCCACGTTGATCCACCTTTGGTCCCCCGTCGCGCCGGGCCGCCACGGCGGCGGCCCTGTCGAACCCGGCGTGGGTTTCATGTCGAGCCAGGGATCATATCAGCGGGCACCGGTGCCTGCGAATCCCGCCGCGCCGGCGCCTTCGGAACGGCGGAAAAGTGTTCTATGCTGCGATCGGGCTGGCCTTGCGCCATGCCCGCTGGTTCCCTCGATGCCCCGGCGGAAGGACGGACTGCATGCTGATGGACGCTGTCAAACCGGCTGACCTGCAGGCGACGCGCGTGTTGTCGCTGGACGCCGCTGGCCGCATCCTGGACTGGATCAGCTGGCAGGACGCGGTGTGCCTGTACGTGCGCGACGTCGTCGCCTGGACCCTGGGCGATCCCTGCCTCACCGTGCACGGCGGCCACAACCGTGCGCTGGGCACGCAGAGCCTGCTGCAGTTGCACCCGATCATCGCCAGCACCGGCCACTGCCGCGAGCATGCGGTCGACCCGTCGCCGGCGCTGACCAACACCGCGCTGTTCGCGCGCGACCGGCACATCTGCATGTACTGCGGCGAGCATTTCACGCGCATGGAACTGACCCGCGACCACGTGCTGCCGATTTCCCGGCAAGGCAAGGACGAGTGGGAGAACGTGGTCAGCGCCTGCCTGTCGTGCAACCTGAAAAAGAGCAACCGCACGCCGCAGCAGGCCAACATGCCGCTGCTGGCGGTACCGTACCGGCCAAGCTGGGTGGAGCACCTGATCCTGTCCAACCGCAACATCCTCGCCGACCAGATGGAGTTCCTGGTCAGCCGGCTGCCGCGCGACCGGCGCCCGATGGCGGAATACGCCTAGGAGCGTGGGCGGTAGAAACTTTCGAGGCAAAAGTGGCTGCGTGAGTGCAGATTTTCCACGCTTCGCCGGCCCATGATGGTTCTGTAGGCCGGGAAGCGGCGGAAACATAAACCGCGCAGACGCCTTTGCAGCCCGGAAGATTTCTACCGCCCACGCTCTAGGAGACGCCAAGCCTCACTTCCGCCGCTCCGCCGCGGTGTCGGCATGGCCCTCTTCCGCGCGCGTTTCGCGGTTCTTCTCCAGTTCGCGGTCGATCTCGTCGACCTCCTCGCAGGCTTCGTCCGCCTCGTCCGCTTCCTCGGCTTCGCCCCGGGCCGGGCCGCCGTGCCTGCGCTTGCGGCCGCCGCTGGCGCGCTCGCGCCGTGCCGCCAGCTTGCGGTAGTTCTCGCGGATACGCTCCAGGGTCTCCTCGTCGAGGTCTTCCAGGTCGAGCAGGCCGTTGTGGGCCGCGGTAGTGCGGATCAGCTCGTCCAGCTTGATCTGCAGCGCCGCGCTGTCGCGGTTCTGGCTGTTCTGGATCAGGAACACCATCAGGAAGGTGATGATCGTGGTGCCGGTGTTGATCACCAGCTGCCAGGTGTCGCCGAAGTGGAAGAACGGCCCGCTGGCTGCCCAAACCGCCACGATCAATACGGCCGCCAGGAAGGTCGCCGGTCGACCGGACTGGCGCGCGGTGGCTTCCGCAAAGCGGCGAAAAGCCTGCGAGACACTGGCCATGGACGGATCTCCGCAAGGGAATCTGCGCGCAGCATGCGATGCCGATTGTGTGCCGCACGTGCAGGCTGCACCGGTCGCAATCAGGCCTTGTTCACTGTTTCGCCCTTGCTCCGCCCCGCCGCTGGGCCAACAATACGAGGATGAATGACCTCAGCCATTATCCCCGCCTGGCTTCGATCGACGCGCCCGCCGACCTGCGCCGACTGCCCGACAGCGAACTGCCGCAAGTCGCCGACGAACTGCGCCAGTATCTGATCGAGGCCGTCGCCAGCTCCGGCGGCCACTTCGGCGCGGGCCTGGGCGTGGTCGAGCTGACCGTGGCCCTGCACCACGAGTTCGACACGCCGCACGACCGCCTGGTCTGGGACGTCGGCCACCAGTGCTATCCGCACAAGATTCTTACCGGCCGCCGTGACCGCATCACCACGATCAAGAAGAAGGACGGCCTGGCGCCGTTTCCGCGCCGTGAGGAAAGCGAGTACGACACCTTCGGCGTCGGCCACTCGTCCACCTCGATCTCGGCCGCGCTGGGCATGGCGATCGCCGCGCAGGCCAGCGGCGAGCAGCGCAAGGTGGTGGCCGTGATCGGCGACGGCGCGATGACCGCCGGGCTGGCGTTCGAGGCGCTCAACCACGCCGGCGACGTCGAGCCCGACCTGCTGGTGGTGTTCAACGACAACGGCATGTCGATCAGCGAGAACGTGGGCGCGCTGACCAAGATGATGGCGCGCGCGATGGCCAGCCGCCGCCTCAACGACTTGCGCGAGCGGGCCAAGCGGGCCATTCCCAAGCAGTCGTTCATGGGCCGCTGGTTCAAGCGCTGGGAGGAGCACGCCAAGGGCATGTTCGTGCCCTCGACGCTGTTCGAGGAACTCGGCTTCCACTACACCGGCCCGATCGACGGCCACAACATCCCGCAACTGCTGCAGGCGCTGCGCACGGTGAAGAACCTGCCCGGCCCGCAGCTGCTGCACGTGATCACCACCAAGGGCAAGGGCTACGCCCCGGCCGAACAGGCGCAGATCGAATACCACGCGGTCGGCCCGTTCGACCCGCTGGCCGGCGTCAAGAAGAAAACCGGCAAGGCCAAGCCGACCTACACCGACGTGTTCGGCGACTGGTTGTGCGACCAGGCCGCCGCCGACCCGCGCCTGCTCGGCATCACCCCGGCGATGCGCGAGGGTTCGGGCCTGGTGCGTTTCTCCAGGGAATACCCCGCGCGCTATTTCGACGTGGCGATCGCCGAGCAGCACGCGGTGACACTGGCCGCGGGCATGGCGTGCGAGGGAGCCAAACCCGTGGTGGCGATCTACTCCACCTTCCTGCAGCGTGCCTACGATCAGGCGATCCACGACGTGGCGCTGCAGAACCTCGACGTCACCTTCGCCATCGACCGCGCCGGCGTGGTCGGCCCGGACGGCGCCACCCACTCGGGCAGCTTCGACCTCACCTACCTGCGCTGCCTGCCGAATTTCGTGATCATGGCGCCGGCCGACGAGAACGAGTGCCGCATGATGCTCAGCACCGGCTTCAGCCACCCCGGCCCGGCGGCCATCCGCTACCCGCGCGGCACCGGCCCCGGCGTGGCGACCCACCACGAGCTGGAAACGCTGCCGATCGGCAAGGCCGAGCTGCGCCGGCGCGGCCACGGCCTCGCCCTGCTCAGCTTCGGCGCGATGCTGGCACCGGCCGCCACCATCGCCGCCGAACTCGACGCCACCCTGGTCAACATGCGCTTCATCAAGCCGCTTGACGACACCCTGATCCTGGAACTGGCCAGGACCCACGACGGCTTCGTCACCCTCGAGGACAACGCCGTCGCCGGCGGCGCCGGCTCCGCCGTGGCCGAGTGCCTGGCCGCGCATGGCATCACCCTGCCGATCCTTCATCTCGGCCTTCCAGACGTCTATCTGGAACACGGCAGCCGCGAGGAGGTGCTGAGCATGGCCGGCCTCGACCTGCCGGGCATCCGCCATGCCATCCACGCACGATTTCCGTTGATCGAGCGGCTCAGCCAGAACAGCGCCTGATTCCGGCCATCCATCCGGGTTCGCCAGCGCTCCAGGACCCGGATCACGCTCGGCCGCTTCGTGCTTCAGTTACGCTCGGAGCAGCGCAGCGACACCACGGAAGGGAACATCTTGACGGGATGGATCGACGGATCATGGCGCCAGCTGAAAGACTGGGCCAGCCGGCAAGCGGCCACGCCGCGATGAAGCGCGCCTGATCGCAACCCGTGCCGACTGCCTGCGCATCGCCATCGAACGTTCCGAGGGCATCGCCGCCGGGCAGGTTCTGCATGACCTCCGCGAACTGAGGACCCAGGCTCATGATCCAGAATTTTGTTTACGTTCTGAACAACGGCCTCAGGACCAAAGTTGGTGAGTACCTGCCTTCAGTGCCGCTGCTTCAGCAAATCAATGACCCGGAGTACCGACCAAAGGCGTACCAATGGGAGAACGATGGTCGAACGTTTACACGGCAGATTGATGGTCATGACACGCGGACTGCGCACCTCCTGCCCGACGGAGACCGCATCATCGTCCTTCAGGCACAAGCTCATTACGGTGCCGACAACGTCATCGTTCTGGATGCTGCGAACGAACTGCGCCGACGCATCGTCAATCCTTACCGGGATTCGAAATTTTTCATGGCTGGCGACGAATTCTGGTTCTATGGCATCACCGTGCGCGGTGACGACGTCATCTTGAACATTCAGGTGCAACGCAAACTTGCAGGGAGGTCACACGATGCCGTGCCGATCTACGAGGCAAGTTACGACCCCATGACATGGGATTTGAAAAAGATCGAATGGAAACCTGCAACGTAAAATCTCTGTTGAGGAATGTCGAAACCACCGAGGGCAAGAGGCTTCAGATGCTGAGCAGTGAAGGTGGTGCGTTCGACGCCTTGGTGGGCGGCCGATGATCTCGCGCGACGAGGCCATCCGATCGGCCAACGCGGCGCTGTCGCTGCTGGACGATCGCATCGCGAAAGACCCCGCTTACGGTGTCTATGTCCATGCCCGCGAGCAGCTTGAGCGCATGCTGGTCGAACTTGGCTCTCCCTACCTGCTCCCCACACCGAAACGCGAGTGGGTCGACATCGGACTCATGGCGGCGAAGGAACTGGAGTCAACCGATCCGGACTTAGCCAACGCGCTGATGGATGCCGATTACGACTTCAAGCACGCCAGTTGACTTCTTCGGACGCAGAACCTGTCAGGAATGAACCCCGGATACCTCAGCCCGGCCGCCATGGCTCAGGCAGGCTGGCGCGCGGCGACCGCCGCCAACGCCGGCTGAGAAAAAGCGCCCCGTAGGAGTCCGCTCACGGGAGATGCTCTTTACCCGGGTTTCGGGACTCGGAGCAGCATCGCCCGCGAGCGGGCTCCTACGCGTTCTTGCGCCCGCCGGAGACGCGGTCGCGGTGTTCGAGATCCTGCGCGGTAAAAACGTCGGTGTAGCCGGCTGCATCCAGCAGCTTGCGCGCGGCCCCGCCCTGGTTCCAGCCGTGTTCGAACAGCAGCCAACCGCCTGGTTGCAGGTGCTCGCGGGCGGTGCCGACGATGCAGCGGATGTCGGCCAGGCCGTCGGCACCGGAGGCGAGTGCGCTGGCCGGTTCGAAGCGCAGGTCGCCCTGGGCGAGATGCGGGTCGGCGGCTTCGATGTAGGGCGGGTTGGCGACGATCAGGTCGACGCGCTGGCCGACCAGCGGCGCCAGCCAATCGCCGTGGACGAAGCCCACGTTGGCGATGGCGTGGCGCTGCGCGTTGCGTCGGGCCACGTCGAGTGCGGCGGTGCTGGCGTCGGTGGCGATCAGCCGTGCCTGCGGGCGTTCGCGTGCGATCGCCAGCGCGATCGCACCGCTGCCGGTGCCCAAGTCCGCCACGCTGCCGCGAAAATCCGGTGGCAGGCGCTGCAGCGCCAGTTCCACCAGCAGCTCGGTTTCCGGGCGCGGGATCAGCGTCGCCGACGTGACCTCCAGGTCCAGCGTCCAGAAGCCGCGATGGCCGACGAGGTAGGCCACCGGCTCGCCAGCCTCGCGACGGGAAAGCAACTTCTGATAGGACGTCTGGACGTCCATTTCAAGCGGATCGCCGGCATGCGCGAACAGCCAGCTTCGCGGCCGCTGCAGGACGTGCAGCAGCAGGAGTTCGGCCTCGGTGCGGTCGCCCAGCCGTTGCGTCGCCGCGGCCAGCGCCTCGCGCACGTCAGGCATCGCGCCCCGGCCCCGCCGCCGAAGGCGGCAGTTGCGGCGGCACCACGCCAGGCTTCGGCTCGCGCTTGCGCCAGTAGCCACCATGCGTCCACGCGTCGAAGGCCCAGCGCAGCCAGCCGATCAGCGCATTGGCGAGCCACAGCGCCCAGACCAGCATGGCGAGCTTGTAGATCCACAACGGCAGGCTGAACACGCCGGCCAGCGGCAACGCTCCGTCGCTGCGATCGGCAAACCAGTGCAGGTTCGACCCCGACGAGTGGTTGCCGGCCACATGCATGTCCGGCAAGCCCAGCAGGCCCTGCGGCACGGCGCCGACCAGCACGCACAGTGCCAGCACGGTCAGGGCCGCCAGGCCCAGCTGCAGCAGGTTGAAACGCAGGCGTTCGAGCTGCTCCGGCGCCCGCAGCCGCGCACGCAGGCCCAGGGCGATCAGCCACACCACCACCAGCGCGAACGCACTCCAGGCGAAGGCCGAGAAGCCCAGCCCCAGCAGCACCCAGTGGCGCAGGCGCAACGGCGTCGGGGCGTAGCGCGCCAGCAGCCAGGCGGCGATCAACAGCACCAGCACCTGTGACCAGTACAGCACCGCCGGGCCGTCGGTGGGCCCCCAGGCCCACAACACCCAGCGATCCTGCGGCAGTTGCAGGTTCAGGCCGATGTTGGCCGCCGGCGCATGCAGATCCAGCGCAGGCGTGCGCACGCGCGTCGCCACGCCCAGCGGCTCACGCAGGTGCACGGCGTAGTCATGCGCGCCGGGCAGCAGCGGCAGGCTCAGCTTGCCATCGCGTATCGCCAGGTTGATCGGCTGGTTGTCACGCCGGGCATCGATCAACTCGCTGCCCGCCGGCAAGTCGATGGCGTGCTCGCCGCCGCGGGTGCTGCGCACGCGCATGTCCAGTTGCAGCTCGCTGGCGCGTTCGCCGCTGCGGATGGTCAGCTGCGCGCCGTCGATGGCGAGACTGTCGCCGGCCACGGCCGCCGGCCGCGTGATCGCCAGTTGCAACTTCTCGCCCGGCAGCGGATCGAAGCGCAGGCCATCGTCGCTGGCGCTGGTCGGCACGCCTTCGGCGTCGACGTGCCACATGGGCGCCGCGCCCACTTCCCACACCTCGGAGCGCTCACCCAGCGATGGTGCCTGCAAGGTGATCCCGGCGGAGCGATCGAGCTGGCTGCTCCAGCTCACCGTCGATTCGCCGGCCTTGAAGGTGACGTTGATCCTGCCGTCCTTGACCAGCACGCCCTCACCGCGCGGATGCTCGCCCGGCAGCAGCGGCAGGCTGATGCTGAATCCTCCCTCCTGCGGCGCGATGCGCTCGACCCGGTTCAGCACGATCCAGTCCAGCCCCAGGCCGATGCTGCGGGTCAACCGCACATACGGCGGAAAGCTCTGCGCGGTCGGCAGTTGCTTGCCGTCGGCCGCCGTCTGCACACGGCGCAGGGTGACGCTGTCGCCCAGCACCCGGCCGCCATCGACGCCATCGAGCGACCAGCCCGGGTCGCTGAAGGCGATGCGTTGCGGCGCCAGCGCGAAGTGCAGCGCGGCGCTGTCCACCGCGTCCAGCCGGTAGCGCAGGCTGACGCGGTGCACGCCGCGATCCAGCCGCAGCAGCAGCTGATCATCGTCGCGCAACAGCGCCGGATCGGCCTGGCCGTCGAGGCGGACATCGACCAGCGGCATTGCCTGGTCGGATGTCGGCAACGGCAGCGCCACGCTGGCGCCGGCATGGGCTTCCAGCACGACCTCCAGCATCGCGCCGTTGACCTGAAGTTGCGCCTGCGCCACCTCGGCACACTGCGGCGCGCACTTCGGCGCCTCGGTGAGCCGGCCGCGCAACTGGCTGAGCAACTGCGCATCCGGCAGCGCCTGCGCGCGTGCGCCGGTGGGCAAGAAGGCGATCGCCAGCAAGGCGGCACCGGCGATGCCTGTACCACGCGAAGGCAGCCAGTGGTTACGCAGCGGTCGCCACAGCTTCATGGCCAATCGACCCAGCACCACCGCCAGCAAGCCGACCATCACTATGCGCAACAGGCGCACCAGCCATGCCGGTGCGATCACCAGCCGGGTGGTTTGCTGCGGCGTCACCGGCCCCGACCAGCCGAGCCGGTAGTTGTTGCCCTCGTCCCAATGCGGCGTGCCGACGCCGGCCTGGATCACGGTGCGGTTGTCCTGCTCGCTGGCCAACAGTTGGCTGGCCGTCATCCGCGAACCGGTGACAACCACGCTGGCCAGGGTGCCGGGGGCCGCCTGCACGACATTCGCGCTCATCTCGCTCACGGCCCGCGCGCCCGGTGGCGGTGGCGGAGGCGGTGCCGGCACGCCGGCCGCCATCTTGTCGGCGACGACGGCCTGCGGTGCATACGCCGCCGACACCATCCGCGGCGCGCTGCCGTGCTCCAGTTGCGGATGCAGCGCGTACTGCAATTGCGCGGCCGCGAACGGCAGCGCCCACAGCACCGCCAGCGCAAACACGGCCAGCGCGCCGCCGCGCGCAAACCCGCGCAAGCGACCTTCCGGCAGCGCGCGCAGCAACAAGGCGAGCGCCAATGCCAGCGCCAGCGTCCACAGCGGTGCCAGCGCCTCGTGCTGCGCCAGCGCCAGATAGCCCGCCGCCAGCAGGGCCCACGGCCAACCGAGCAAGCGCCCGGCCAGCAACGCAACCAATGCCACCACGAACAGGTCGAGCAGGCTCCATTGCGCGGCCCAGGAATCGTTCGAGCGATCCGCACCGATCACACCGAGCAGGCGATAGCCGTGCGGCAGGTGCACGGTAGCCTCGATGCCGTCCAGCGGCAGCTGCCAACCGGAACCCGGCATCGCGCCGACTCCGGCCGGCACGCGCAGGCCGGCTGCCACGTCGATGCGGCGATCGCGCAGCTCGACACCCGCATGGCCTTTCGCATCCCTGGTGACCAGCAGCGGCTCGCCGTCTTCCGAGGCACGCTGCAACTGCCACGGCGCGGTGACGTCGAGCCGCTGGTGATGGCGCAGTTCGCCACTGAGACGATCGGCGACGCTGAAATGCCCACCGTCGAAATCCAGCCACATCTCGCGTTGCAGGTGCAGCGCGTCGCTGCGGCTGCCTTCATTGCCGCGGTTGCCCTGCTCCACGCTCAGCCCGCTGCGGTCATCCAGCGCGTAGGCCGGCAGGTTGGCCCAGTCGCCCGGCACCCCGGCCTGCGCCGCGTCGACCGCATTGCCTTCCACGCGCGTGCCGCGCAGCGCGTTGTCATCGGCGTAACTCCAGACCTCCTGCTTCGGCCACGGCGCGGGCGGCAGGGTCACGCCGACCTTCGCCAGTGGCGCGACGCTGCGCGCCAGCAGGGTCAGCGTCCACTGGCCCGGCCGCAATTGCACGCGCAGATGGCCATCGTTCTCCAGTCGCGCGGGCAGCTCGCCGCTGAGCGCAGTGGCGACGAAACCCGCGGGCAGCACCGGTCCCAGCACCTGCTCGCGCGCGCTGCCGCTGACGTTGAATTGCAGCTGCGTCTCCAGCGTGGCCGGGAGGCCATCGGCCAGGCGGCGATACACGCGCAGCGAAAGCGCATCGGCCGCGCGTTGTGCGCTGGCCGCTTCGCCCAGTGTGAGCTGCCGGCCATCGCGTTCGATTCGCGTCACCGTGGCGCCGTCGACGCGAAGCGTCACCAGCCCGATCGACTCCGGCACGCCCAGGTTGGCGGGTCGCGACGTCCATGGCAGCTCGCCCTGGATGTGATAATCGCCCGACTCCAGCCACAACATCGGTTGGCCCTGATGCTCCAGCACCGTCGCCGGCCGGTTGCCCAGGTTCACCTGCTGCGGCCAGTGGCGATTGTCCCCCGGCAGGGCCACCCAGCTCGGCGCATCCACATGCACCTCCAGGCTGAAGTGCCCGCCATCCTCGCCGGCATCGAGCGCCAGCCGCCCCGGCCAGGCGCAGCGGTAACTGTCCTCACCCGGTGCCTGGTCGGCCAGGAACGGGCAAGCGTGCCCGGGCACGTCGTGCAGCACCCAACCCTGCCAGTCACGCAACGGCGGCGGAATGTCCTGCGCCGCCAGCGGCGCGGTCAGCAGCAGACCCAGACCCAGCAAAATGCACAATCGACGAAGCATGCTGCTTTACCCCTTTAGGCCGGTCGGCGGGCACAGTGTAAGTGGAACGCGGCGAGCGGACGAAGCGGCCCGTAACTGCGCCAGCCGCGATACGCGTTCGCACATCGCGCACTCCGGATTCAACGCAGCACGGGGTGGAATGGGGTCGAGGCCCGCCCCTCCCTCACGCCTCGTCGTGCCTGCGCAGGCACGCATCGCACTTCGTCATTGCGGGCAATGGTGGCATTGGAGGGCAGCGGGCCGCACGCAAGCCAGAAGCGGCCGATTGCTTGCAGCTGCAGGAGCGCACTTGTGCGCGATGCTCTTGCTTTCAGAGCAGAGCGGTCGATCGCCCAAGGCGATCGACCGCTCTTCGCTTTGAATTCGGCCAAAGGCATCGCGCGCAAGCGCGCTCCTGCAAGTGCGAGGGATCGACCGTTCTTGTGAGACGGGCGATGCCTGCCTTCGCAGGCATGACGGAGTGTGGGGACGAGGTGGGAGGTCTGTCGAAAGCCCGGCAGCCACGTCATATCTCTCAATCAAAAGAATGGCGCGCCGGCCAGACAACCGGCGCGCCACATGACACATGCTGAGCGAGCGTCAGCGCGGTTACTGCAGGATCGCTGCAGGGTCCTGCGCCTGCTTCAGCGCCGCGCACAGTTCGATCGACTCGCCGGTCTGCGCCAGGCCGCGGGCGATGCCGGCCGCGTCGTCCACGCGCGAATCGAAGAAGGCGTGCAGGCGCGCGGACTCGGCGGTGCTGCAGCCGCCGGCAGCGGCCAGCGACGGCAGGCGGCCGCCGGCGAAGCTTCCGGTGCGGGCGAGGATCTGCGGGTAGTGCGCGGTGAACCACTGCCACATCGCATCGCGCTGCGCGACGGTATCGCGCTCGCCCATCAGCAGCATGCCCATCTCGCCCACCTTCACCGCGTCGGTGAGGGCGAAGTTGCGCACCTGCTCGGCCAGTGCCGGATCTTCCGCGCGCGACAGGCCGTCAAGGATGCCGTTGCGCAGCGCCGCGTCGCTGGTCGCAGGCAGCTCGGCGATCAGCGCATCCACCGCGGATTTGCCGTGCGCCTGCACTGCCATGCCGAGTGCCGTGCCGAGCAGGTCGGGGTTGGCGGCGGCCAGGTCCAGGCGACCGTTGGCGCCGGGCTTAAGCGCGGCCTCACCCTGCTTGAGCAAGGCCGCGCGCACTTCCGGCACGCGGAAGTCGAACGCCAGCGCGTCGGCGAGCGTGCTGCGCAGCAAGGCCGCTGTATCCGTCTCGCCGGCCACGCGCTGGTAGCCGAGCTTCTGCAGCCGCGGCAGGTATGCCGCGCGAACCCAGCCGTCCACGCGTGCACGCTGCGCGTCAGTGCGCGCCGCGTGGTGCGCGATCCACGCCAGCTGGCCCAGCGGGGCGGTGGCGACGTCGGAGATCGGCGAGGCGGTCAGCGGCTTGAACGCGGCCAGCACGTCGCCGGCATCGAGATCGCCGCGACGGAAACTGGCGCTGACCGCATCGGCATACGCGAGCTGCTCGGCGTCGCCGAGCTGGCCGACCACGGCGGTCAGCCGGGCCAGTTGCGGCTTGTCGAGGCTGAAACGGTAATAGCCGTTGGCGTTCGCGTTGGGCATGACCCAGGTCGGCTTGCCGGCACCGGGCAGCGCCATCGAGCCGCTGGCCTGGTCGAGCATCTTGCACTCCACCTTGCTGGACTGCGCTTCATCCTTGCCGTTGGCGCGGGTGCCGTAACGCACGCACACCGGCACGCCCCACAGGCGCTGCGCGTTGCCCTTGCTGCCCAGCGGCAGGTAGCGATCCTGGCTCAGCTGCAGCACGGCCTGGCCGCCCTTGTATTCCAACCTGGTGCGCACGTAGGGCACGCCGGACTGGTTGAGGAAGCTGTCGAACGCGTGCGTGAACGGCGCGCCCTTGCCTGCCGCGCTGGCGATGGCCGCGACCAGGTCGTCGGCGGTGGCGTTGCCGAACTTGTGCTGCTGGATATAGGCGCGCATGCCCTTGCGGAACGTGTCCTCGCCCACGTAGTTCTCGAACATGCCGAGCACGCTGGCGCCCTTCTGGTAGGTGATGCCGTCGAACGCGGTAGTGATGTCGCCGTTGCCGGTGATCGGCTGGCGCACGCTGCGCGCGCTGACCAGGCTGTCGCTGCCCATCGCGCGCTGGCCGCCGCGCACGCGGTCGAGATCGGCGCGGTATTCCGGATGCACCTGCATCGTCACCTTCTGCTGCATCCAGGTGGCGAACGCCTCGTTGAGCCAGATGTCGTTCCACCACTCGGTGGTGACCGTGTCGCCGGTCCACATGTGCGCCAGCTCGTGCGCGGTGACGTTGAACGAGCCGCGCACGTTGCGCGCGGGGGAATCGTTGTCGAGCAGCAGCAGCCAGTCGCGGAAGGTGACCAGGCCGGGGTTCTCCATCGCGCCGGCGGAGAAATCCGGCGCGGCCAGCAGGTCGAGCTTGTCGAACGGATAGCCGAAGCCGTAGTAGTTCTCCAGCGCGTGGATGATGCTGGGCGTTTCGGAGAGGACATGCTGCATGCGATGGCCCTCGCCTTCGGCGGCGACGCCGCGCAGCTGCAGCGGCTTGGCGCGGTAAGCGGTCGGCGAAATGTCCGGGCCGGCGACGACGTCCCACGGGCCGACCGCGAAGGCCACCAGGTAGGTCGGCAGCGGCACGGTGCGGGCGAAGGTGACGGTCTTCCAGCCCTTGCCGGCGCTCTGCTCGCTCACCGGCTTCGTGTTGGCCACCACGGTCTCGTCGGCGGGCGCGGTGATGGAGATGTCGAACGGAGTCTTGAAGCCGGGCTCGTCGAAGCCCGGAAAGGCGAAGCGCGCGCTGATCGGTTCCATCTGCGTCATCGCATACGGCTTGCCCTTGGCGCTGACCTTGTACAGCCCCTGCAGCTGCGCATTGAGCGGCGCGGTGTACTCGAACTTCACGCTGAGCTGCTGCGGCTGCAACACGCTGCCGAAATCCACCCGCGCCACGCCGGCCTTCGCATCCGCCGCCACGTACTTGCCCACGTGCACCGCGCCGGCAGCATCGGTGATCTCCACCCTCGACACCTTCAGGTCGGCGCCGTCCAGCCACAGGTGGTCGGAGGCCTTTTCGAGCTTCACCTCGATCGTCGTGGTGCCGGAGAAATCTGCCTGCGCAGGGTCCACCTTGAACGCCAACTGGTACGACTGCGGCACGGCCCAGCCGGGCAGTCGGCCGCTGGGCGCCTGCTCGGCGGAAGCGGCCAGGGTCGAGGCGCCACAGGCGGCAAGCGCGGTGAACAAGGCGGTCTGGACAAGGCGGCGCATGGCTTCACTCCGGGACGGGCAAAGCCCCACGCTAGGGGGCGGCATGACTTTCGACCCAGTGCCAGAAGGCATGGCTGGCGGCCTGCGGCATCGTCAACGCTGATTATTTGCGCGGCGCATCATAGGTATGATCTATGTTTCGACGGACCGGGAGCGGCGATGAACCTGCGCGACCTGCAATACCTCGTGGCCCTGGCGGAGCACCGCCATTTCGGTCGCGCGGCGGCCGCGTGTTTCGTCAGCCAGCCCACTCTCTCCACCCAGATCAAGAAGCTGGAGGAGGAACTGGGCGTGTCGCTGGTCGAGCGCGCGCCGCGCAAGGTGCTGCTGACCGAGGTCGGCCGCGACATCGCGATCCGCGCGCGCGACGTGCTGGGCGGCGTGGAACAGATCCGCGCGGTGGCGCGGCGCACGCTGGACCCGGAGTCCGGCACGGTGCGGCTGGGCATCTTCCCCACGCTGGGGCCGTACCTGCTGCCGCATGCGCTGCCGCTGGTGCGCGCTGCCTTTCCCAAGCTGGAGTTGCTGCTGGTCGAGGAAAAGACCGAGGCGATCCTGCGCCTGCTGCGCGAGGGCCGGCTCGACGCCGGCATCCTCGCCCTGCCGCTGCACGAGGACAGCCTGCACAGCGAGTTCCTGTTCGAGGAGCCGTTCCTGCTCGCCGTATCCGACGAACACCCGCTGGCGCACCAGCAGGGGCTGCTCAAGCTGCGCGACTTGTCCCACCAGAACCTGCTGCTGCTGGAAGACGGCCACTGCCTGCGTGACCAGGCGCTGGAGGTTTGCCACATGGCCGGCGCCGGCGAGCACTCGGGCTTTCGCGCCACCAGCCTGGAGACCCTGCGCCAGATGGTGGCGGCCAACGTCGGCATCACCCTGCTGCCGGTGATGGCGGTAAAGCCGCCGGTGGCGCCGGTCGACGGCCTGCACCTGATCGAGTTCAAGGGCCACGCACCCAGCCGCCGCATCGCGATGGTGTGGCGCAAGAGTTCGGCGATGGAGGCTTTCCTGGCCAGGCTCGCCGATGTGCTGCGGCAACTGCCGCCCGAGCTGCTCGATACCCGTACGGCCGCCTCGCCACCGCCGGCGGAAGCAGCGGCGGCAACAGGCGCGGCAACGACAAGGAAATAGCCGCCCGGTGCCGCGGGACGGCCCGCCGGTTTGCGTACACTGGACGCACTTGGGGAAGCTTCAAAACCAGCCGTCATCCCGGCGCAAGCCGCGATCCGGCGCATCGACACCCACGTGAAAACACGGGACTCCAGCCTGGGCTGGAATGACGTTTGTTGGGGCACTCTCGGGACCGTCCGCTTCCATGCGCAAACTTCTCATCGTCGTCGCCGCGTCGCTGCTGTTGCTGGGCGTGCTCAAGCACCGTCAGCACGCGGCGGTGCACCCCGGCCCCGGCGTGCTGGCTGCCGCGGCGCCGGTGCAGATCGACCTCGATCACGGCGCGCAACTGCAAAAGGGCGACACCACGCTCGCCACCCGCGCGCACTTCGACATCACCGCCCGCGTGCTCTCGCGCAAGGACTATCCCAGCCGCGCCGACGGCGACCTGGTGCCGGTGGACCTCGCCATGGGCTGGGGCCGCATGTCCGACAGCGCGGTGCTGGCCAACATCGACATCCGCCAGTCCGGCCGCTTCTACTACTGGCACGTCGACGAGTTCCCGATCCCCCAGCGCGAAATCGAAACCTCCAGCGCCAACATGCACATCATCCCCGCCGACGACGACGTGAAAAACCAGCTGGAACAGGTGCGCGCCGGCCAGGTCATCCACCTCGAAGGCTTCCTCGTCGACGCCACCCGGCCTGGTGGGTGGCATTGGAAGACGTCCATGACGCGCGATGACACGGGCGCGGGGGCGTGCGAGTTGATTTATGTGGAGCGGGTGGACGTGGTGCCGGCGCCGTAGGAGTGTGGCGTGCCGCCGCTCAACCTGGCCTCGCACGCCCCACTGGCCGTGCAAGGCACTGGCCCGGTTCTGGGCACGGCGATCCTGCTCGAGAGCGGGGATGTCGCACGCTTCGCCTCGGTCGGTGACCACGCCTCGTACTGCCGTATGGTCGAGAGCGCACGGCTACCAGACGGCAAGCCGTGCGCTAGAACACCATCCGAACGGCCCACGAGTACGTCGGGGACTTCTTCTTCGAGGTTTCAGTCAGGGGCGCAGCTTCCCCTCACGTTATCGCAGGGAGCGAGATTTGGGACTGGGGTCCGACGCTAATCAGGCGTTTTCTTTTCAGCAGAAATAGCCTCGTGAGATTCATCCTCAGCGAAGCGATTTCGCCAGATACGGCTAATACCATCCGTCTGCCTGAGCGTCACGGGGATATCAATGCGAGAGGTACGGTCAACCTTAATCCCCATACGCCCAAGAATGCACCCAGTGAAGGACTCGGCGTCACTCAAGAGATCCTCGTAAAAAATACGAATAGGCTCTATCTCGACGGTATCGAAGATATCTTCCCAACATCTCTTCTGTTCCCTGATCAATCGCAGACACTTTTTGATATGAAAAAAATCATAAGCAACCTCAGACACATTTGCTATTCCTCCGAACCATGTTTTTGACCTCATTGCCCTCGAATAAGAAAAAGCCTGACCCAACTCATCCCTTCTCGTCAAATATAAAACATAGTTTGGCGTAATTTCCTTAAGCAGCTCAGGGTACTTTTTTGATATCTCGAGGAAATTTGAGGTAAACATCTTCCAGCCGAATACACCATTCAAAGAAGTTCTTATAATCTTCACACTCCGCCAGTAGGATTGAACATGCCCGGACAAAACTCCTCCATCACCGCTGATCGGATAACCCAGCCTCTGGTACAGATCGGCTATCACTCCAAAGTTCAAATATTCCATCGGCGATCCGAGCAGACCGGTCTGCCATAGCTTTATCGCACAATAGGTACTTCCTGAACGAGGTAGGGTCGCTAACATGTACGTACCCAACGGCTCTCTGCCGAAGCAGTTAAAATCGAACTCGGCATCATATAACCTACGTGCCAAATGCCTTCCTTGCTTTTCCATATCTTATCCACTGATCACTCAACGATCATCGAACAAAATAGAGCTAATCAATTTCTCATGCAGCCGCTCGGATTAGATGTAAGCTTCGACGACTTGTCAAAATACTTCGAATAAACCTGGGCCGCCCAAACGTTTGCATTGACAATCTGGGCGTTAGTCAGACGCTGTGCTGCAACGCGAGCATTATCCGCATAAATTTTCTTCAGACCATCTGCTGCGCCGAGTTGAAGCAATCTGTTTGCGCGATAAAGGGTAAATGGCTTGCCAATGATGTCCATAGAGGACATAACACCCATACCGTCGTGGTCAGGGCTGTCCTTGGCCAGAAGGGCGACGGCCCGCCAATCGCCTCGTTCGATAGCTTCCTTTAAATATCTATGTGCGTTAACCCTATACTCGTCGATATCAACATCTTTCGGTGTAAAAAAAGCGCCATCGACATAGCAAATGCGCGCATCTTCGTCCCCGTCCTTTGCAGCAATTATAACAGCTTTGCGAAACTCTCTTTCAAGAACACTGGGGTCCCCGCTGCACCCCCTCGATGAAGCGTTGGCTTTCGAAGATTCTTCCAGAGCCTTGCTCCATCTCGCGCACTGTTCGGAATTAACACCTTTATGCCGAGAGCAGCTATTCATCCCACTGGACAAGACCGATGCATCTAGGTAATGCGTAAAGCATTCCCTCGCGTCAAGGAATTCCCGACGATGCCCTTCTGCGATGACACTGATTCTTCCGCTAGCAATCTTGCCACTGGACGTCGGATCCACGCTCGCGGGGGGAGTGCCTTGCGCGGCCACCAAGGCTGCCCCCGATGTGATGAAACAGAGGCAGGTGGCGAGCAAGGTCATGCGTTTGGGGGCGAGTATTGTCATGATCTCTCCAATATACCTTGAAAGTTGTACGTAACTACCTGAGTGCCACAGCCCGCCTAGTTACACTTAGCCCCACCGTCTGCGACATAACCATTCTCGGCGTCTTGGCCAGCTTGGTCCGCAGCATCTTCCTCGGCTTTTTGTTGCGCCGGAGTTGCGTTTGGATTGTAATGATTTTGATGATACCATTCGTGTGCTATAATCTTTACCAGATGCGCGTCAGATTGATATGCATGTTTATATATCTCCGTTCGCGCAATATGATTCTGTTGATTCTGGTCCGCAGTTAGAAATGTGGTCGCGTCATCCATTTGCCAATATTTAGCTCCGAGAGGAAGTGGCGGATCTTCGATGGTTGACGTCGTCGTATGACTCACCCAAACTCCGTCAGCGTCCTTAGCGGTCCATCCATACACGTCTGTGAATTTGGTTGGCAAGGACGGGCTAAGCGCCCCATAGGCCAATGCGCATTGCTCCAAATGTTGCTGACTTACTGTATTGGGGACATTGTAATCATAACCGCCACCCCCACCCCCTCCCATATCGGGAGGGGGCGGCGCACTCGTTATAGGCAGACCAGAAACATAGGTCGGCGGCGGCACGGTTGCTGTGACGTTGCAGCCGTTGGCGGTGCAGGACCCATGGGTTTGTGTCTGCTCCATCGAGTCGTCGGACCCGATAATGATCTGAATTTCCTCCGGGGACAAACTCCGCATGGGTTTGTTCGGGGCGCATGTGTTCATCTCACCAATACTGCACTCATAGATGCGCTCGGAATCGCTTTGCCATTTCACCAGATTCCACGAATTTGACGCGTTGCCGCCTAATGAAGAGCTGCCGCGTGCTTCGGGATTTGGCGTTGCGCCAGATGCCCCAATTTGAGGGCTAATTAAATATGCCGCTAATCCCAACGCTGGGTACACCAGTCCAAGCATTGAATAGGTCAGTCTCACCTTGCGCAATGCTGTGATATCGATTAATTCTTCCTGCGTATACATCACGGCCCTCCCAGCACAGTGGTGTAGCCTACTTAGGCATGGATTACTGTTGATTCCGAGCGAACTCACAGCGAACAATTATCGAGCGCGCACAGTTATTACAATTTCCGATGATATTGCCGTTCTTTCTATGACGTGACGTGCCGCTCAAATCATCCTCAGCCGCGCGTTAAGCAAATGTGACGTCGCTTTACGGAATCAGAGGTAGGGGTTAAAGGTCTCCGCGTATCGCAAAAATATACGAATTTCGCAATATATTTCTTGTCCGAAGGGGTCAGAAGAACGGGGGTCAGTGTCTGAGGTTTCCCCACAAATCTCCTCGTTCAATCAACATGTTGCATGCCGATTGAAGGAACAGTGCGCGCATGATGACTTGCGAGTGGCAACTCCTGGACCAAGATAAAGGGGACGAAGATAAAGGGGACGTGGCCAATTAAATCCGGCGAACCTCAGGACCTGACCCGTTCCGGCCTCCCAAACGGAGCATCCCGTGGGCCTCTTGACCTTCAGCATCAACGTCACCCTGGACGGCTGCGTCGACCATCAGGAAGGCATCGCCGACAACGAGACGCACGCGTTCTTCACCCGGCTGATGGACGAGAGCGGGGCGATGCTGTGGGGCCGCGTCACCTACGAGATGATGGAGAGTTACTGGCCGGCGGTCGCACGCGGCGAGGTGGAAGCGCTGCCGGCGATGCGCGAATGGGCGGTCAAGCTGGAAGCCAAGCCGAAGTACGTGGTGTCTTCGACGCGGAAGGATTTCCTCTGGACCCACAGCCACCATGTCGCCGGCGACCTGCGCACAGGCGTGCAGAAGCTAAAGGACGCGACACCGGCCGGCGTGCTGCTCGGCAGCGGCAAGCTTGCGGCGGAACTGGACCGGCTGGAGCTGATCGACGAGTACAGGTTCCTCATCCATCCCCGGATCGCCGGTCATGGACCGACTTTGTACCAGGACGGGCTGCCCGGCACGCGCCGACTGGAGCTGGTCTCGGCCACGTCGCTGCGCAACGGCGCAGTCGCCGTGCACTACCGGCGCGCACGCTGACCGGTAGTGCTCCGATGGCGAACTGATAGAGTCCTTCCGGTTGGAGTGAAGTCCGAAGCAGTGCGCGAACGGTTCGCCGCACGACTGCCACGGTCCCGCAGCCCGAGCGCGAAGCCTCTCCCATGAACCCCATCCACATCGAACGCCTCGACCATCTCGTCCTCACCGTCAAGGACATCCCCGCGACCTGCGATTTCTACTCGCGCGTGCTCGGCATGGAGGTCGTGACGTTCGGCGCGGGCCGCAAGGCGCTGGCGTTCGGGCAAAGCAAGATCAACCTGCATCAGCAGGGCCGCGAGTTCGAGCCCAAGGCCGCCGCGCCGACGCCCGGCTCGGCGGACCTTTGCCTGGTCACCCTGGCCCGACCGCAGGCCGTGCTGGCCCACCTGGAGGCGTGCGGCGTGGCCGTACTGGAGGGGCCGGTGCAGCGCACGGGGGCCACCGGGCCCATCACCTCTGTCTACTTCAGGGACCCCGATGCCAACCTCATCGAGGTCTCGAGCTACGGCGAAGCCTGAAGGGCGCCCGACCCTGCCCCGCGCTTACCCGGGCCGGTTGCAGTTGACCATCCACATCGCGCCGTAGCGATCGGTGAGCATGCCGAAGCGCAGCGCCCAGTCGGTCTCGGCCATCGGCATGGTCACCTGCGCACCTTCGGACAGGGCGGCGAACAGGCGCTCGGCTTCCTGCGGCTGGTCGACGCTGAGCGACACGGCGTTGCCGTGGATGCCCGGATACGGGCCGCTCTCGGGATTGCACCAGTCCGAGCCCATCAGCACGGCGTCGCCCACCTGCAGGCGCACGTGGGCAATGAGGTGGCGGGTGGCGGGCGGCGCCGCATCGCCGGACATGTCGCCCATGGTCACCTTCATCGCGATCTGGCCGCCCAGGCAGCGGGCGTAGAAGTCGAAGGCTTCGGCGGCGTTGTCCTTGAAAAACAGGTAGCTCACGAGTTGCATCGGTGGTCTCCGGCGGGGTGCTCTGCAAGGAAGACGAACGGCGCGGGCGCAAATCGACAGTCAGCGCGAATCAGGCGGCCACGGCGATTTCGGGGAAGGGTTCGCGCCAGGCTTCGAGCTCGTTCATGCGCTCGTGCCAGCGCTGGACGGCAGGGAACTCGGCCAGCGGGATGTGCGCGCGGGTCGCGTGCGGAAGCGCCACGGCGAGCGCGAAATCGGCCAGCGTGAGCGAGTCGCCGACGACGTAGTTGCGATGTTGCAGATGGCCGTCCAGCACCGCCGCAGCGCGGCGCCATTCGTGAGAAGCCCGCTCCACTTCGGCGGCGTCTGCCTCGCCCAGGTTGAAACGCGGCCTGATGATGTGCTCGAAGTAAAGCGCGCCGCCGGGCCGGGTGAAGTGCTGATGGTTCCAGCTGAACCAGCGGACCACCTCGATCTGGCGTGCGTCCTGCGGCCACAACTCCGAGTCGCAGCGCGCGGCGAGGTGGCACATGATCGCGTCCGACTCCCACAGCGCCAGCGCGCCGTCGACCAGGGTGGGCACCTTGCCGTTGGGATTGAGCGCCAGGTACTCGGGGCGGCGTTGCTCGCCGCGGCCGAGGTCGAGATAGACGTATTCAACCGGGGATTCCAGGTATTTCGCGACCGCGCACGCGGAGCGCGGTTTCAACACGTCGGACCAGTAGAGCTTCATGATTGGAGTTTCCTCGCGAAGGTGGGGACTTCCCTGCCACGACGAACGACGCTCCCGTGAATCGACAGGCGCGGATCAACCGCGCGGATGATGCTGCGCGTGCAGCCGTTTCAGCCCCTCCTTCGCCACCAGCGTGTAGATCTGGGTGGTGCTGAGCGAGCTGTGGCCGAGCAGCATCTGCAGCGCGCGCAGGTCGGCGCCGTGGTTAAGCAGGTGGGTGGCGAAGGAATGGCGCAGCACGTGCGGAGAAATGCGTTTGGGGTGGATGCCGACCTGCTGCGCGTAGCGCTTGACCAGGGTCCAGAACATCTGCCGGCTCATGCCCTCGCCGCGGTTGCTCAGGAACAGCGCCGCGGGCTGCCGGCCGCGGGCCAGCGCCGGCCGGGCGTCGGCGAGGTAATCGCCGATCCGCGCCAGCGCTTCCTCGCCCACTGGCACCAGCCGGTCCTTGCCGCCCTTGCCGGTGATCCGCAGCACGCCCTGGCGGGTGTTCAGTGCCGTCAGCGGCAGCTCCACCAGCTCGGACACGCGCAGGCCGGAGGCGTACATCAGCTCCAGCATGGCGCGGTCGCGCAGGCCCAGCATGGTGCCGGTGTCGGGCGCGCCGAGCAGGCCCTCGATCTCGCGTTCGGCCAGCGCCTTGGGCAGGCTGCGCGGCATTTTCGGCCGCTCGATCAGCAAGGTGGGGTCGACGAAATCCGGCTCGTCGCGGGCCACGCAGGCGTAGTAGCGGCGAAACGCCGACTGCCGTCGCGCGATCGAGCGGACGGCCGCCGCCTGGGTGCCGTGGTAGGCGGAGATGTCCTCGCGCGTGGCCGTGCGCAGGCTGCGTCCGCGCGACGCCAGCCAGCGCGCCAGCGCTTCCAGATCGCGCCGGTATGCTTCGAGCGTGCGCTCGGCCAGGCCGTCCTCCGACCACACCCGCTCGATGAACAGCGCGATGCCGCGGCGATCGGCTTCGGCGATACTGGCGGGGTTTTCTTCCTTGTCCATGCGCACGATGCTGACCATCGCGCGCGCTCCACGCAAGCGATCCGATGCCGATGCCCGACCGTTCCGACGCGCCCACCGCCCCGCCCTGCCCGCTGTGGCGACGCCTGCTGGCGCTGGTCTACGACCTGCTGATCGTGGTGGCGATCGTGATGGTGGTGGGCTTGCTCAGCCAGCTGGCCACCGGCGGGCACCTGGTGCAGGGCGCCGATCACACGCAGGTGCCGGCGTGGTATCGGCCGCTGCAGGGGCTGGTGGTGTCGGCGTACTTCATCGGCTCGTGGCTGCGCGGTGGCCAGACCGTGGGCATGCGGCCATGGCACATCCGCGTGACCGGCCGCGACGGCGCCGGCCCGACCTTGCAGCAGGCGGTGCTGCGTCTGCTGGTCGCGGCCGCGCCGATGCTGCTGCTGATGCTGGCGCCCGCACTGGGTCTGCGCGCCACGCTGTGGCTGCTGCTGGCGGCCTGGGGCGCCTGGTTTGCGGTGGCCTTGTTCGACCCGCGCCGCCGCGCGCTGCACGATATCGTCGCGGGCACCGAGTTGCGGCAGATCCGCTGAGCTTCACGTATTGCACAGCGCCGACGCAGTTCAATCCGTCGATGCCCTCCCCGCCCGCCGCCGAGCTTCGCAGCAACGACGAGTCGATCCGCCGCAACCGTGGCTTCTACGAGCCGTTGTGGACGCGGGCGAACCTGGTCGAACCCTCGCGCTTCAATACCTGGCCCTTGCTGCAGGCGTTGGCGGACGAAGCACCGCGCCGGCTCGAAGTGGCGCCCGGGCTGCGCCGCGGTTGCCGCTGCGCGGCACCTGCTTCGTCGACCTCAGCCATGCCGCAGTACAGCGGCTGCAAGCCAGCGGGGCCACCGCGGTGCATGGTCTGATCGGCGCGCTGCCCTGGCGCGACGCCAGTTTCGACCTGGTCTGCGCGCAGGACATCCTCGAACACGTCGCCGACGACCGCGGTGCGCTGGCGGAGCTGGCCCGCGTGGCGGCGCCCGGCGCGTGCGTGCTGCTGTCGGTGCCGCTGCACCCGCACGCATGGACGGCGTTCGACGATTGCGTGGGCCACTGCCGCCGCTACGAGCCGGCGCAGATCCTCGCCTTGCTGGCCGGGCACGGCTTCGTGCTGGAACACAGCGCGGTGTACGGCATGCAGCCGCATTCGCCGCATCTGCTGGCGTTGGCCGAGTGGTTCCTCGACCACCAGCGCGAACGCGCGATGTGGTGGTACAACCGCGTGTTCATGCCGCTGGGCCTGCGTTTCCAGCAGCCGCTGCGCTGGCGCGAGGGCCTGGGCGACACCCGCGGAGTGGACGAGGTGCTGCTGCGTTGCCGCCGCGCAAGTTGAGACTCCGGTCTCTGCCGCATCGCAACACGACGCGGCCATTCCCGCTAAGATGCTGAGTTTTCGACCAGCCATCCGACTCGATGCTTTATCAAATCCATGAATGGCAGCGTTCGCTGCTCGGCCCGTTGAGCCATTACGCCGAGGCCACCGCGCGCATGCTTGGCGACCGCGGCAACCCGTTCGCCGCCTGGCCCGGCGTGCAGCGGCTGGCCGCCGCCAACGAGCTGGTCTACCGGCTGGGCAAGGATTACGAGAAACCCGCGTTCGACATCCACGTGGCCCAGGCCCACGACCAGGAGATCGCGGTGATCGAGCGGCTGGCCATGGCCAAGCCGTTCTGCCAGCTCAAGCGCTTCAAGCGCTTCAGCGACGACCCGGCCACCATCGAGAAGATGAAGAAGGACCCGGTGGTGCTGGTGGTGGCGCCGATGTCCGGCCATCACGCCACCTTGCTGCGCGACACCGTGCGCACGCTGCTGCGCGATCACAAGGTGTACGTCACCGACTGGGTCGATGCGCGCATGGTACCGGCCGCCGAGGGTACCTTCAGCCTGGACGACTACGTCGCCTACGTGGAGGATTTCATCCGCCACATCGGCGCCGCATCGCTGCACGTGATTTCCGTGTGTCAGCCGACCGTGCCGGTGCTGGCGGCGGTGTCGCTGATGGCCGCGCGCGGCGAGGCCACCCCGCGCAGCCTGACCATGATGGGCGGCCCGATCGACTCGCGGCGCAGCCCCACCAGCGTCGACAACCTGGCCACCCGCCAACCGCTGTCGTGGTTCAAGGGCAACGTGATCCACACCGTGCCGCCGAACTATCCCGGTCACGGGCGCGAGGTCTATCCGGGTTTCCTGCAGCACGCCGGCTTCATCGCGATGAACCCCGGCCGGCACATGAGCTCGCACTGGGACTTCTACCAGGACCTGCTGCGCGGCGACCAGGACGACGCCGAGGCGCACCGCAAGTTCTACGACGAGTACAACGCCGTGCTGGACATGCCGGCGCGGTTCTATCTCGACACCATCGAGAAGGTGTTCCAGCAGTTCCTGCTGCCGCGCGGGCTGTGGGATGTGGCCGGCGAACGCGTGGAGCCGGCCGCGATCCGGCACAGCGCGCTGCTGACCATCGAGGGCGAACTGGACGACATCTCCGGCCTGGGCCAGACCGAAGCGGCGCACGACCTGTGCAGCAGCATCCCGGCGAAGCGCCGCGCGCACAAGGTGATCGAAGGCGCCGGCCACTATGGCATTTTCAGCGGCAGGCGCTGGCGCGAGACGGTCTACCCGCAGGTGCGCGACTTCATCCGCCAGTTCGACCAGCCGTACAAGCCCGCCGGACGCCGCCGCGGCGACGCGAAGTAGCGCAACGGCTCAGGCGCCGGGCCAGCCCCACAACTCGTGGTCGAGGTCGCCGTCCAGGCCGAAGCGCGACAGCGGCACGCGGCCATTGACCACCTCCACGCCCTCGGCGCGCAGGCGACGGCACTGCTCGCGGAAACCGCGGCTGCCCGGCGGCATCGCGACATGACCGCTGGCCCGCAGCACACGGAACCACGGCAACTCCATGCCGTCGGGCACCTCGCCCAGCAGCCGACCGACCAGCCGCGCCCGCCCCGGCAGGCCCGCACGTGCCGCGATCGCACCGTAACTGGCCACGCGGCCGGGCGGAATCGCGGCGATGGCGGCATAGATGCGGGCGTTGCGGTCTTGCATGGCGGCTCCGACCAGGTGGGGTGACTCGGCAGGCGAGGCCCGACAGAGTAACCTCGGGCTCTGTCCCACGGGAATGGCACCATGCGCCACTTCGAAGCCGTGCGCTCCCACCTTGCCGGCGCGCACCAGCTGCACCACAACGACCCGTACCTGATCAGCTTCGACCTGGCCCTGGGCCAGGGCCGCTACCAGGGCATCTACCTGGCCGAGCTGGAGGGCGAATCCGGCCGTCGCTACCTGCGCGTGTCCACCCCGATCGGCCCGCTCGCCGGCACCGATCCGCAGCGCTGCCTGCGCTTCAACTGGGAACAGCGTACCGGTTTCCTGGCCGTGGCCGACCTGGACGGCTCGCCCTACCTGCACCTGTGCGAGAACCGTCTGTACGAATTCCTCGACGCCGCCGAGCTGGACCGGGTGATCCGCGTGCTGGGCAAGCTGGGCGACCGACTGGAGCAGGCCATCGCCAGCGACGAGGATGCCTTGTAGCGGCGGCTCAGAACGCCGCGCGATACGCCATCACGAAGCCGTAGGCCAGCAGCGCGGTGATCGGTAGGGTCAGGATCCACGCCCACACCATCCGCTCCACCACCGACCAGCGGATCGCGCTGAAGCGCTTGGCCGCGCCCACGCCCATGATCGAGGACGACACGATATGGGTGGTCGACACCGGGATGCCGAACACCGAGGCGCTGAGGATCACCAGCGCGCCGCTGGTTTCGGCGGCGAAGCCGTTGATCGGATGCAGCTTGACCATCTTGTGGCCCAGCGTCTTGATGATGCGCCAGCCGCCACCGGCGGTGCCCGCGGCCATGGTCAGCGCCGAGACCACCTTCACCCACACCGGGATCACGAAGCCACCGGCCGGGTTCTCGTCGATGCGCAGGAAGCCGAGTACCCACGGCAGATGGTCGAACTCGTGCGCCGCGGTGGCACCGGCCAGCGCGAGCGCGATGATGCCCATGCTCTTCTGCGCATCGTTCATGCCGTGCGCCACGCCCATCGCGCCGGCCGAGAGGATCTGCGCCTTGCCGAACAGCGCGTTGACGAACGGCGTGCGGCCGAGCCGTCGCGACCAGCCCTGGCGGCTGGCGAACCACGACAGCAGCGCGTACAGCAAACCCATCACGATGAAACCGATGATGAAGCCGCCCACCGGCGACACCACCATCGGGATGACGACCTTGGGAATGACGCCGCTGCCCGCAAACCAGCTGCCCTGGTCCCAGATCACCGCGTCGAAGTCGTTGCCCGAGGCCGCCAGCGCGGCGCCGACCAGGGAGCCGATCAGCGCGTGGCTGGAGCTCGACGGCAGGCCCAGCCACCAAGTGATCAGGTTCCACACGATCGCCGCCAGCAGCGCGCAGATCAGCAGCTGCGAGCTCACCTCCAGCACGCCGGCGTTGATCAGGCCCGAGGCGATCGTGGCGGCCACGGCGGTGCCGAGGAACGCGCCGACCAGGTTGGTGCCGGCCGCCATCAGCACGGCCTGGCCCGGGCTCAGCACCTTGGTGGCCACCACCGTGGCGATGGAATTGGCGGTGTCGTGGAAGCCGTTGATGTAGGTGAACACCAGCGCGATCACCACCACCGCGATGACGACGCTCATGCGCGAACTCCCGCGGCAGGGCGGCGGCCGGCGGCCGGACGAGGCAAAAGGCGCAGGGTCACGAGCGGGCCCTCAGGAGTTCTTCAACACGATCGAGTAGACGATGTTGCCCACGTCGCGGCATTTGTCGATGGCCTTCTCGATCAGCTCGAACAGGTCCTTGGCCAGCATCGCGCGCATCGCGTCGCTGCCTTCGACATAGAGGGTGCGGTACGGCGCCAGCAGCATGCGGTCGCCCTCCGACTCCAGCGCCTGCAGGCGATCCTGCAGCTTCTTCACGCGGTCGATGCGCAGGCCGTGGCGAAGCTCGCCGACCATCTCGGCCACCACCTCGCTGGAATGCAGCAGTACCTGCGCGCGCTGCGCGAAGTCCACCCCGCCCAGGCGCGCGGCGACGATCTCGTAGCGCTCGGCGAATTTCTCGATGGTCTTGGGGATCTTGTACAGCGAGGAGTTCAGCGCTTCGATGTCCTCGCGGTCCAGCGCGGTGACGAAGGTATTCACCAGCCCCTCGCTGATCTGCGCGGCCAGTTCCTTCTCCCGCGCGCGGGTTGCCGCGAAGCGCGCCATCACCGAGCCCTGGTCCGGCTTGGTCAGCAAATCGTGCAGGGCCTGGGCGCTTTCGCCCGCGGCGCTGGCGCTCTGTTCAAGCAGGCCGTAGAACTTGTCGCCTTTGCCGAAAATCGTCTGCAATGAAAACATGCTGGCCATGCCTGAGGGAGCGGGATGACGGAAATGTTACAGGATGCCCGTGCTGCCCTGCATCAATATCCGCGTGAAGCGGAGCCGCGCTGCCCTTACACTGTGCCCATGCACCCTCCGACACCTTCGCCGCGATGCTGACCGAAATCGCGCTCGTCTTCGTGCTTGCGCTGTGCAACGGCTTCTTCGCGCTGTCGGAGATGGCCCTGGTCGCGTCGCGGCCCAGCCGCCTCAAGCAGATGGCCCGCACCAGCCGCAAGGCCGCGGCCGCGCTGCGCCACGCCGAGGCGCCGGAGCGCTTCCTCTCCACCGTGCAGGTCGGCATCACCCTGGTGATGCTGGTGACCGGCGCGGTTGCCGGCGATGCACTGGGCGCCCACATCGCCGCCGTGCTGACCGGCGAGCACATGGCCTGGCTGCTGCCGTACGCGCGCGGCGCGGGCATCGTGCTCGGTTTCGCGCTGATCTCGTACATCCAGATCGTGATCGGCGAACTGGTGCCCAAGCGGCTGGCGCTCGCCGCACCGGAGAAGGTGGCGTCGTACGCCGCCATCCCGATGCTGGTGCTGGCGCGGATCACCTCGCCGTTCGTGTGGCTGCTCAACGCATCCAGCGGCCTGCTGCTGCGCCTGCTGCGCATCAATACGCACGGCCGCGGCGTGGTCACCGAGGAGGAGATCCGCCTGCTGGTTGCCGAGAGCGTCGAGGCGGGCGTGATCGACGAGGACGAACACAACATGGTCAACCGCGTGCTGCGCCTGGGCGACCGCACGGTGGACAGCGTGATGACGCCGCGCATGCGCATCGCCTGGCTGGACCTCACCGCATCGCGCGAGGAGAACATCGAGGTGATGCGGCAGACGCCGTACTCGCGCTACCCGGTGTACCGCGGCGACGAGAGCGACGTGGTCGGCGTGGTCGAGGTCAAGCGCATGCTGCACAGCTTCGCCGAAGGCAGCCCGGAGTTGTTCGGCCATCTGTCCCGGCCGCTGTTCGTGCCGGCCACGGCGCGCGCCCTCGACCTGCTGGAGGAGTTCCGCGACGCGGAGACGCCGCTGGCCCTGGTGGTGGACGAGTACGGCGACATCGAGGGCGTGGTCACCGTCAACGACCTGCTGGCCGCGGTGGTCGGCGCCAGCCAGATCGGCCACGGCGGCAGCGACGAAAGCCCGATCAAGCAGCGCGCCGACGGCAGCTGGCTGATCGACGGCAGCCTGTCCACCGACGACCTGCGCGAACTGCTGCGCACCGGCGAACTGCCGGGCGAGGCGGACCACGATTTCCGCACCGTGGCGGGTATGGTGATGACCGCGTTGGGCCACGTGCCGCAGGTCGGCGAGGTATTCGCCTGGCGCGGCATCCGCTTCGAGGTGGTCGACCTGGACGGCGCCCGCATCGACAAGCTGCTGGTCACCCCGGCGCCGTCGCTGGAACCGGCCGACGACGAGATGTAGGAGCGCCGTTCGTCGGCCCGACGAGCTGTAGGGCGGGCACTGCCCGCCGCCCTTGCACCGCTACGGCATCGCCAGAAATGGCGGGCACTGCCCGCCCTACGGATCGTGCCGTTTCGCCAGACCGGCCATGCGCTGTGCATCGGCCAGGATGCCGTGCAGCACACGCAACTCGCGCTGGTCCGGCTGGGCGCGCTGGAACAGCTTGCGCAGGCGCAGCATGATCGTGGTCGGCTCGCGGCCCTTGTGGAACTCGATGTCGTCCAGTGTCTGCGCCAGATGGCGGTAGAACTGTTCCATCAGGGCGGCATCGGCGAGCGGCTCGTCGTGCTCCGGCGGTGGCGCGGGCACTTCGTCGCCCAGGGCCGCCATGCGCAATTCGTACGCCATCACCTGCACCGCCTGCGACAGGTTGAGCGAGCTGAAATCGTCCACGCTGGGAATCCGCACCATCGCGTGGCAGTGCGCCAGCTCCTCGTTCGCCAGCCCGCTGCGCTCGTTGCCGAACAGCAGCGCCACTTGTTCGCCGCGCCGCGCGGCAGCCAGCGCCTGTCGCGCGGCTTCGCGCGGCCCGATTTCCGGCAGGGTGATGCCGCGCCGACGCGCGGAAAGGCCCAGCGCGAAACTGCAGCCGGCCAGCGCGTCGATCAGCTCGCCGTGCACGCCGGCATGCTCGAGCACTTCATCGGCACCGGCCGCCAGCGCGTTCGCCTCGCGGTCGGGGAAATGTGCCGGGCTGACCAGCTCCATCCGCGCGAAACCCATCGTGCGGATCGCCCGTGCCGCACTGCCGATGTTGCCCGGGTGCGAGGTACGCACCAGCACGAAGCGGAGGCGGGAAGCGAGGTCGGCGGTGTCGGGCATGCGCGGATCGGCGTGGCGGGCGGAACACGCAAGGATAACGGACAAGTGCCGGCGCCGGCCGCTTTCCGCCCGCAGCGGCGGGCGGCCTGCTAGAATCGGCGGCCGCAAACCCCGCTCTCTTCCAAAGTCGATACCCATGGCCAGACCACACGTCACGATCGCGGCGCGCGCCGCGCGTTCCGCAGGCAATGTGATCCTGCGCTACATGAACCGCATCGACGGCCTGCACGTGGTCGAGAAGCAGCAGATGGATTTCGTCTCCGAGGTCGACAAGCTGGCCGAGGCGGAAATCGTCAAGGAACTGCGCCGCGCCTACCCCGACCACGCCATCCTCGCCGAGGAAAGCGGCGCGACCGGCAAGGGTCCGCTGACCTGGGTGATCGACCCGCTGGACGGCACCCACAACTACCTGCGTGGCATCCCCCACTTCTGCGTGTCGATCGCGCTGCTGGAAAAGGGCGTGCCGATCCACGCGGTGGTATTCGACCCGCTGCGCGACGAGCTGTACACCGCCAGCAAGGGCGACGGCGCCTACCTCAACGACCGCCGCATGCGCGTGGGCAAACGCGAGAACCTGGGCGGCGCGATGATCGCCACCGGCTTCCCGTTCCGCCAGCGCGAGCACCTCGGCCCGCAGCTGGACATGACCCGCGCCATCCTCGGCCAGGCCGAGGACATCCGCCGCTCCGGCTCCGCCGCGCTGGATCTGGCCTATGTCGCTGCCGGTCGCTACGACGGCTATTTCGAGATCGGCCTGAAGCCCTGGGACATGGCCGCGGGCGTCTTGCTGGTGCACGAGGCCGGCGGCCGCTACTGCGACTTCGCCGGCCGCGACGGCATCCCGGAAAGCGGCAACCTCATCGCCGGCAACCTCAACGTGGCCAAGGCGATGGTCGACGCCATCGGGCAACAGGCGACGCCGGTGCTGCTCAAGGCTTGAGGTAGCCGCGCGCTACTGTGCCCACGCAGTTCACCGGTTCCCATCTGAAAGCGGCGGACACTTCGCGATATCAGGTTCACCGATGCGAGTCGCCGAAATGATGTCCGGCGGCACGGGCGGTGAATCGGGTGCCACGGCCCCGACAGCACCTCCCCAAATAGCGCTCGTGCCGCCGAGCCCCGTCGGCGTAGGGTGCAGACTTACTCCGTAACCACCATCGGGGGAGCGCACGAGTTCCAGTTCGACGGTGTGTTCGCGCATGCCCCAGGAAAAGAAGCCTTGCGCGGGAACGTAGTCGCCCTCCGCTGGTGCGCCAACGCGTTCAAGCACGAAGCAGGCATTGTCAGGATCACGCCGAAGCGAGTCGCGAAACGTGTAGCCCTGCCGATCCAGCAGGGGTTGCTCGAAGAGAACCATCGTCCCGCTACGGAACACACGAGCTGACGACCCTGCACAGGAACCATGGCAGATTCGCACCACATAGGTGCCCGCGTAAACCGCCGGATGAGTTGCCGAATAGGGCTCGACCGTGCTTCCAAGAAGCGCCGCGATCACGACGCCGGAGAACAGCCACGCCATGGCATCGACTCCCGATGTTGCTCCGAGGAATCATGCGCGTGCGAAACAGCTCGCACAAGAACGACTCGACAACTGCGCGCGCCAACAAGGCCATCGGCGCCTGGCGCGGTTCGCCCGGTCGCACGCTGGCGACCGGGCAATGGACAGACTACTTCACGACCAGGTTCGCCTGCATCGTCGGGTGGAACTTGCAAAACACCACGAAGGTGCCGGCCTTCGCCGTCATGCGCGCCGTGGCGCCCGGCTTGAGGTCAACGTCGAAGCTGCCGTCGCGGGCGGTGGCGCTGTGTTCGAGGATGCCTTGATTGGCCCATTCGATGATGTCGCCGGCGCGCACGTCGGCAGGCATCGGGCCGAAGGCCATCTTGTCGATCACGACCACGTGCACGCGCGGGGCGGTCGCTGCGCCGGCGGCGGTGGCCGGCACGAAGCCGCCCACCAGCGCCAGCGCGATGCCGAGCCAAAGCATCATGCGAAGCATGGCGCGCTCCCTACTTCAGGCTCTGCGCCAGATGCTCGGCATGCATCTGGTGCGACTGGAACAGCTTCAGCCCGGTTTCCAGCAGCGACTTCAGCTCCGCGTTCTGTGCCGCCGGAATCAGCGTGCCGCTCAACGCACCGTTGACGGTCTGGTGGAAGGCGACTTCGTTGGCAGCGTAGGCCTTGTCGTAGGCATCGCCGCTCAACGCGGCGAGTTTGGCCTGTTCGGCCGCGGCGGCGCTGGCCAGCGACTGGCTGGTCGCGTTGTCCTCGGGCGTCACGCCCAGCTTCTTCACCAGCGCAAGCGCCTGCTCGTTCACCGCGGCGTGGTCGCGTGCCATTTCCTCGGCGAAGGCGCGCACCGCCGGGTTGTGCGACTTCTGCAGCGCCTGCTTCGCCGCGGTGACGTCGATCGCGCCGGCGGTGTAGGCGATGTGCGCGATCTGCGCGTCATTGGGAGCCGGCGCGGCGGCATCGGCCTGCATGGCGGGACCGGCGGCCAGCGCCAGGCCGAGGACGAGGGCAAACAGCGGCTTGTTCATGATGGATGGTTCCTTGGGTTTGATGGGCGGCACGCAGCGGCCGCCCGTGCCCATCTGATGCAACCGCGGCGCGCCGGTTCCCGCCAATCGGTCACGGGCCGCGGGAACCTCGCGGCATGCAAATGCATCGGATCGGGTGTAGAAGGAGGAAACCATGCCCAACCAAGCCCGTATTGCACCCGTCGACTACGCCACCCTGGATGACCACGCGCTGGTGGCGTGCGTCCGCAACGGCGAGCGCGCGGCGTTCCGACACATCATGCAGCGCTGCAACCAGCGCCTGTTCCGCGTCGCGCGCGCGGTGATCGGCGACGACTCGGAAGCGGAAGACGTGCTGCAGGAATCGTATATGCGTGCCTATCACAAGCTGGATTCGTTCCGTGGCGAGGCGACCCTGTCGACCTGGCTGACCACGATCGTGCTCAACGAGGCCCGTGGCCGCCTGCGCAAGCGCCACACCATGGTCGGGCTGGAACAGGTGGACGCCGCACCCGACGACACGCACCAGATCATCCGCTTCCCCTCGGCCTTCGGCAGCGAGGACCCCGCCGCCTCCGCCGCGCGCGCGCAGATCCGCCACCTGCTCGAGCACGCCATCGACGAACTGCCGCCGGCTTTCCGCGTGGTGTACATGCTGCGCGAGGTCGAGGAATGCAGCGTGGAGGAAACCGCCAGCCAGCTCGGCATCAAGCCGGAGACGGTGAAAACCCGCCTGCATCGCGCCCGCCGCCAGCTGCGCGCCGCGTTGCACGACAAGCTCGCCACCACCGTCGGCGAGGCTTTCGCCTTCATGGGTCGACGCTGCGCCCGCGTCACCGACGCGGTGATGGCGCGGCTGGACGCCGAGACGGGCGAGGCCTGACGCCGGTCAGGACGCGCCAGCCCCACCCTCGCGCAGGAAATCGCGCAGGAACGGGATGGTGACGCGCCGCTGTGCGGCCAGCGAGGCGGCATCCAGCTTGTCGAGCAGGTCGAGCAAGGCGCCGAGGTCGCGCGCATAGCGGGCGAACAGCCAGTCAAGCACGCTGTCGTCCAGCTCGATGCCGCGCGAGGACGCCTGCGCCTTCAACACCGCGCGCCGTTCGTCGTCGTCCAGCGGCTTCAACGCGAACTGGGTGCAGGCGCCGAGGCGCGAGCGCAGGTCGGGCAGCTCGATGCCCATCTGCGCGGGCGCGGCGTCGGCGGCGAACAGCAGCGCGTGACCTTCGGCTCTCGCGCGGTTGTAGAGGTCGAACAGCGCATGTTCCGCATCGCGCTTGCCGGCGATGGAACCGAGATCATCCAGCGCCAGCAGCTCGCTGCCGGCGACGCCGCGCATGACGGCCGCGGCATCACCCATCGTGGCCAGCGGCAGGTATTGCGCGCGCCGGCCGGCCGCGGTGGCGGCCTGGCAGGTGGCCAGCAGGAGGTGGCTGCGGCCGCTGCCGGCCACGCCATGCAGGTAGATCCAGGGCACACCGGGCTCCACCGCGAAGCGGCGCAGCGCGGCCAGCGCGGCCGCGTTGGCGCCGGCGTGGAAATGCTCGAAGCGCTGGCGTCGCGGCCAGCGCAGCGAGAGCGGCAGTTGCCGGTTCATTCGGCCGGCCGGTCCCCCGGCGCGGGCGCCACCTGCGCCCCGGCAGCGACGTCGCCATCGGCGCGCACGGCCACCTCGACCTCGGCGATCACCGGATCGGCGGGCCCCTCGTCGTTGTACAGCTCGCTCATCCGGTAGCGCTCGACCAGATAGCGCAGCAACACCACGATCACCGACGCGGCCGGCAAGGCCAGCAGCACGCCGAGGAAGCCGAACAGGTAACCGCCGGCCAGCACCGCGAAGATCACCGCCACCGGATGCAGGCCGATCTTGTCGCCAACCAGCTTGGGCACCAGCACGTAGCCTTCCAGCAGCTGGCCCAGCATGAACACGCCGCACACCATCAGCACGTGGGCCCAGTCGCCGAACTGCACCAGCGCAGCGATGATCGCGGCGACGAAGCCGATGATGAAACCGAGATACGGCACGAAACTGAGCAGGCCGGCGACCATGCCGATCAGCAGGCCGACCGACAGGCCCACCAGGCCCAGCCCGGTGCCGTAGAACACGCCCAGCGCGAGCATCACCAGCAGCTGGCCGCGCACGAAGGCGCCGAGGATGGCATCGGACTCACGCGCCAGGTGCGCGATGGTCGGCTGCACCGAGCGCGGCAGCATGCCGTCGATGGTGGCCACCAGCCGATCCCAGTCGCGCAGCAGGTAGAACGCCACCACCGGGATCAGCACCAGGTTGGTCAGCCACATCGCGATGCCCACGCCCGAGCGCGACACCTTGCCGATCACCGCGGTGGCGACGCCGCCGATCGAGCCGATGTGCTCCTTGATGGTGCCCAGCAGGCGTTCGCTGTCGAACGTGTGCGGGTCCAGGTGCAGGCGCGCCTGCAGCCATGGCCAGGCCACGTTCTGTGCCCAGTCGCCGTAGCGCGGCAGGTTGCTGATGAGGTTCTCGACCTGGTGGACGATCATCGGGATCAGCAGCAGCAGCACGCCGACGACCACCACCAGGAGCACCACGAAGACGATCGTGGCCGCCCACATCCGCTTCAGCCCCAGCCGCTCCAGCCGGTCGGCCAGCGGATCGCCCAGGTAGGCCAGCATCGCGGCGATCGCGAACGGCATCAGCACCGGCGCCAGCAGCCACAGCAGATAGACGATGACGGCGGCGAGCGCGAACAGCTGCCAGCGCCGCGAGATGTCCTTGTCCCGGGTCACCCGATCCACCGCCTTCACCGCAGCCAGCGCAAGTTGGCGTCCGCACCCTCGTGCGGTTCGCCCTGCAGCAGCAAGCGCCCGCCCGCGGCGAGGCTGGTGGCCAGCGCCTTGATCGGCATCGACGCGGTGACACCCAGCAGGACGCCGTCGTTCAGCGCACCGATCGTGGTCACCTGGTGCACCGAGGGATCGCTGTCGAGCGTGGCGAGCAGGCTGGCGTACTCATCGGCCGAATCCACGCCGCTGATCCACAGCTTGCCTTCGCTGGTCGCCGCGCCGATCACGTTGAGCTGCTTGCCCAGCCGGTCGACCAGGCCGTTGCCGGCATCGGCCAGCACGGCATCCTCGTCCGTACCCTGGTTGCTCCAGCGCTGCGCCTGGCCGCCGGCAATCAGCGTCCAGTCCGCGGTGCCGGCGTGCAGGCTGCCGAGCAGGACCAGGCCGGTGTGGTACTGCCGGTTGATGCGCGCCAGCGTGGCCGGGTCGGCCGCCGCGACCAGCGCCGGATCGGGCTCGCTGCCGGGCTCGGGGAAGACCACCGTGGTGCCGCGCGCCGCGGCAGTGGTGGCCAGGCTGGCCAGTTGCGCCGGATCGACGGCGCTGCCGTCGGCCTGCTGCACCAGCAGCAGCACCGGCGGCTTGATCCCCGCGCTGGCCACGCCGAGCTTGCCGATCAGCCGACGCACCGAGGCCGGCGCGAAATCCACGTCCAGCACCAGGCCGGTGGCGGCGCGCTGGTACTGGAACTTCTGCACCAGCGAACTGGCGCTGCCCAGCGCCTCGGCGTAGCCCGGATTGGCGCGCAGGTCCTGCCCGCCGGCCACCCGCGCCATCACCTGCGCCAGCGCGGTGGAGAACGCCTGGTCGCGCTGCTCGTCGCTGGTGTCGGTCACCGGCACGGTGACCGAATACGGCGAGCCGGCCGCCTGCGCATGCAGGCGCGGCAGCGCCGCCAGCCCGAGCAGCAGGAACACGATCCACAGACGGTGCAGGCGCATGGGCACGGCGATCTTCCTGAAGAAAACACGGGTGAAGTCTGCCCAATCCCGCCCGCAGCGTCCATCCATGCGGTGCGGCGGCGACCGGATGCCGCGGGTTTCGGTGGCGCATGCTGCTAAACTTGCGTGTTTCTGCCACGCCGGTTTCCGCCATGTCCGACGCCCTCACCTACCGCGCCGCCGGCGTCGATATCGACGCCGGCAATGCCGTGGTCGAACGCATCAAGCCGCTGGTCAAGCGCACCTTCCGCCCCGAGGTGATGGGCGGGCTGGGCGGCTTCGGCGGCCTGTTCGATCTCTCCGGCCGCTACCGGGAGCCGGTGCTGGTGTCCGGCACCGACGGCGTCGGCACCAAGCTCAAGCTCGCCCAGCAACTGGGCCGGCACGACACCATCGGCATCGACCTGGTCGGCATGTGCGTCAACGACGTGCTGGTGCAGGGCGCCGAGCCGCTGTTCTTTCTCGACTACTTCGCCACCGGCAAGCTGGACGTGGAGACCACCGTGGCCGTGGTCGGCGGCATCGCCAGGGGTTGCGAGCTGGCCGGTTGCGCGCTGATCGGCGGCGAAACCGCCGAGATGCCCGACATGTACCCGCCCGGCGAATACGACCTGGCCGGCTTCACCGTCGGCGCGGTGGAAAAGTCACGCATGCTGAGCGGCGCGTCGATCGTGGCCGGCGACGTGGTGCTGGGCGTCGCCTCGAGCGGGCCGCACTCGAACGGCTATTCGCTGGTGCGCAGGATTCTCGAGCGCGCCGGCAACCCGTGGGAGCTTGATCTCGGCGGCGTGACCCTGGCCGATGCGCTGATGGCGCCAACCACGATCTACGTGAAGCCGATGCTGGAGTTGTTGAAGGAAAGCGTGGTCCACGGACTCGCCCACATCACCGGCGGCGGCCTCAAGGAAAACATCATCCGCGTCGTGCCCGACGGCCTCGGCCTCGCGCTGGACGCATCGGCCATCGTGCTGCCGCCGGTGTTCGACTGGCTGATGCGCGAAGGCAAGGTCGCGCGCGAGGAAATGTGGCGCACGTTCAACTGCGGCATCGGCTTCACCGTGATCCTGCCGCCCGACGCCGTGGCCGACGCGTCCGCGCTGCTGGCGCAGCACGGCCTGGCCAGCTCGGTGATCGGCGCGGTGGTGAAGGCACAGGACGACGAGCGCGTGCATATCGGCTGACATATCGTGCCCGCCCGCGCTGCGCCGACATACCGTTCGCCCTGAGCGCAGCGCACGCGGAAAGCAACCGGAAATGGCTGCTTTTTCAGGAAGCGAGGAAGCCGAAGGACCCTTCGACTCCGACCCTGCGGGTCCACGCTCAGGGCGAACGGCGAAAACCATGACCTCACCAACACGCATCGCCGTCCTCGCCTCCGGCCGCGGCAGCAATCTCGCCGCGCTGATTGCCGCGCGCGACGCCGGCACCCTGCCGGTGGAATTCGCCCTCGTGGCCAGCGACAAGGCCGACGCCGGCGCGCTGCGCCTGGCCGAGGCGGCCGGCATCCCCACCCTGGCGCTGTCGCCGAAAGCCTATCCCGATCGCCGCGCCTACGACCTGGACCTGTTCGGCCGCGTTGCCGCCAGCGGTGCTGAGCTGCTGGTGCTGGCCGGTTTCATGCGCGTGATCGACGCCGAGGCATTGCGTCCGTGGGTCGGCCGCGTGATCAACATCCATCCTTCGCTGCTGCCGAAGTACCGCGGCCTGCACACCCATCGGCGCGCGCTGGAAGCCGGCGACGCCGAACATGGCGCCAGCGTGCATTTCGTCACCGCCGAGCTCGATGGCGGCCCGGTGATCGCCCAGGCACGGCTGGCGATCGAGGCCGGCGACGACGAACAGCGCCTGGCCGAGCGCCTGCTGCCGCTGGAACACCGCCTGCTGCCGGCCGTGCTCGGCCTGCTCGCCAGCGGTCGCCTGCAATGGCGCGACGGCACGGCGCACCATGCCGGGCAGCCGCTGTCGGCCCCGCTGCTGCTGGGCGACCACGGCCTGGAGTGATGCACCATTCAGGCCGGCGCGGGCAGACTCCGGGCATGACCATGCGACCCCTGCTCGCCACCCTGCTGGCCCTTTCCTTCTGGCTTGGCACCGCCACCGCGGCCACCACGCCGGGCGCCTTCACTGCCACCTACGAGGTGTCGCGCGACGGCAGCCCGATGGGCACCGCCACGGTGAGCCTGCAGAACGACGGCAACGGTCAGTGGACCTACCGCAAGGCGGTCAAGGGCACCGGCGGCCTCGCCGCGCTGCTCGGCGCCAGCACGGACGAGACCTCACGCTTCCGCTGGAAGGGCCAACTGCCCGAGGCGATCAGCTACGACTATCAGCTGCGGACCGGGATCAAGGACAAGACGCGCCACCTGCGCGTGGACTGGAACGCCCGCCAGGTGCACGTCGAGAGCGGCAAGGGCAGCGAGAGCTATCCGGCGCAGCCGGGCATCGTCGAGCGCAACACCTTGCCGCTGGCGCTGGGCGTGGCCCTGCAGGACGGCCAGCAGCAGGTGGCGCTGGCGGTCGCCGTGCGCCAGCGGGTGGAAACCCAGCAGTTCAGGGTCGTCGGCAAGGAAAACATCCAGGTTCCCGCCGGCAGCTTCCAGGCCCAGCGGGTCGACCGCACCGATGCCGACCGCGGCTTCAGTGCCTGGTATGCGCCCGAGCGCTACCCGCTGCCGGTCAAGCTGTCGCAGCACGATGGCGGCGACCTCACGATGGAGCTGGTGAGCTACAAGGCCGACTGATCCGTAGGAGCCCGCTCGCGGGCGATGCTTTTGGCGAATCCCCAATGCCGAGTCCCGGCACAAAAGCATCGCCCGCGAGCGGGCTCCTACGGGTGGGGACGCGGTCCTAGGACGCCGGATCAGCTCGGCAGGCGGCGGATACGCGCGCCGAGCACGCCGAGCTTCTCCTCGATGTTCTCGTAGCCGCGGTCGATGTGGTAGACGCGGTCGACCACGGTTTCGCCGCTGGCGACCAGGCCGGCCAGCACCAGGCAGGCCGAGGCACGCAGGTCGGTGGCCATGATCGGCGCGCCGCTCATGTGCTCCACGCCCTTCACGATCGCGGTGTTGCCTTCCAGTCGGATGTCGGCGCCCAGGCGCTGCAGCTCGTGCGCGTGCATGAAGCGGTTCTCGAACACCGTCTCGGTGACCACGCCGGTGCCTTCGGCCACGCAGTTGAGCGCGGTGAACTGCGCCTGCATGTCGGTCGGGAACGCCGGGTACGGCGCGGTGCTGATGTTGACCGCCTTCGGCCGGCGCCCGCCCATGTCCAGCTCGATCCAGTCGTCACCGGTGGAAATCTGCGCGCCGGCTTCCTCCAGCTTGGCCAGCACCGCGTCCAGCGTGTTGGCGCGGGCGTGGCGCGCGCGCACCTTGCCGCCGGTCATCGCCGCGCCGACCAGGAAGGTGCCGGTCTCGATGCGGTCGGGCAGCACGCTGTACTCGGCGCCGTGCAGGCGCTCCACGCCGTGAATCACCATGGTGGAACTGCCGGCGCCCTCGATCTGCGCACCCATCGCCATCAGGCAGTGCGCCAGGTCCACCACCTCGGGCTCCTGCGCGGCGTTGTCGATGATGGTGGTGCCCTGCGCCAGGGTCGCGGCCATCATGATGTTCTCGGTGCCGGTGACGGTGACCATGTCCATGGTGACGCGCGCGCCCTTCAGCCGCGACGCCTTCGCCTTGATGTAGCCGTTCTCCACCGTGATGTCGGCGCCCAGCGCCTGCAGCCCGCGGATGTGCTGATCGACCGGGCGCGAACCGATCGCGCAGCCACCGGGCAGCGAGACCTCGGCCTGGCCGAAGCGCGCCACCAGCGGGCCGAGCACCAGGATCGAGGCGCGCATGGTGCGCACCAGGTCGTACGGCGCCACGCAGGTGCTGGTGGTGCGCGGGTCGACGTGCA
>Ga0209916_1000325_pt1 | contig 84901 bp, 79 predicted proteins | sample ThiBio_1000_plan_FD_183956 | JGI IMG/M metagenome (GOLD analysis project Ga0209916, IMG submission 183956) | Wastewater bioreactor microbial communities from Cape Town, South Africa - Thiocy_solids_2 (SPAdes) | ecosystem: Engineered > Bioreactor > Thiocyanate-remediating > Anaerobic-Aerobic ... | reverse complement strand
TCGGCAGGCTCAAGGACTGGCGGCGCATCCACACCCGCTACGACCGATGCGCCCATACCTTCATGTCAGCTATCTGCATCGCAGCAACCGTCATCTTCTGGCTCTGATCAATGAGTCCTGAGCCTAGCCCAAGCCCGGCCGCGCTTAGTGTATCGAAGACAATACGATGGCGATGCCCTCCTTGATCAAGCCAAGCGTCCTCAGGTTCAGCTTGCGGCCCCCCCAGTGTCTGCGAAGGAGCAGCATGTACCGCGCTCGCCGCGAATGCCGCCGTCGCTGTCACCACTCCTAAGCCAATTGCCTGCCGGCGGTGCACGTTCATAGTTTCTCTCCCGAACACTGTGTTTCCATGTTCGAGAATAGCTCCGCGGTTCACGACGGCTATCGATAACGCGCCAGAAAATATCGAAAAAATGACATTTTGCGGCCGGAAACACACGGCCATCATCAGTTTGACGGGAACCCAGTTTCTGTTCGCACCTTAAGGCTGGCTTAAGGTAACGGGCCGATCCGCATTCTGTTTGAAACAATGCGGAGCGCGGAATGGTCCGGTTTTTGAAGGCAGGAATACAACTTCTTGCTGCCCTCCCGGTTCTTTTCTTTACGGCGCCGATCAACGCCCAGACGCCTCCACCGGCCGACACGGTCTTCGCGCTCGCGGCCAGTCACACTGGCGATGACACGCTGGCGCTGCAATGGACAATAGCACCTGGCAATTATCTCTATCGCGACCATCTCAGCGCCAAACTCGACGGCAAAGCATTGCCGCTGGCGCTTCCGGCTGGACAAGAGAAGGACGACCCTAATTTCGGCCGCGTCGAGATTTTTCACGATCGCGTGGAAGGCAAGCTTTCGGCGTTGCCTGCCTCTGGACAACTCGAAGTGATCTATCAAGGCTGTGCCGAGCAGGGAATTTGTTATCCGCCTGTTGCGAAGAACATTGATCTCGCAACTCTTACGATCGCCAATGTGCATCTCGGACTGGGCGGACAGGACGCCATCAATGCTTCGTCACCGGGCGATGAGCAGGCAGCCGCAACGAAACCTGAAGCGACGACGGATGCTACCGACAGCTATCTGGCAGGCAATCCGCTGCTGATGGCGGCTGGTTTTCTCGGATTTGGCCTACTGCTCGCGTTTACGCCGTGCGTATTCCCGATGATCCCGATCCTGTCCGCCATGCTGGCGCAGTCCGGCGACCGCCTATCCATCGGACGTGGGTTTGTGCTCTCGAGCGCTTATGTACTTGCGATGGCTGCAGCCTACGGCATTGTCGGCCTGATCGCCGGCTGGTCCGGCGCCAATCTGCAAATATCTTTGCAAACACCGATAGCCCTGTCGCTGGCTGCCGCAGTATTCGTTGCCCTGGCGCTGTCGATGTTCGGCTTCTACGAAATCGGACTGCCTGCAGGTCTGTCGAACCGGCTATCCGGTGGAGCGCGTGGCGGCGGATCGGTGATGGGCGCCGCCGTGCTTGGCCTCGGTTCGGCATTGATCGTCGGCCCATGCGTGACGCCGCCCCTCGCCGCAGCGATGTTCTTCGCAGTACAATCAGGTGAATCCTTCAAGGGGGCTGCTGCCCTGTTCTTTCTTGGCCTCGGAATGGGCCTGCCGCTCATTGCATTCGGTACTTTCGGCGCGCGCATTTTGCCACGATCGGGACCATGGATGATCCGTGTGCGTCAGATCTTCGGTGCAGTGTTTCTCGGCGTTGCGGCGATGCTGATAGCGCGCCTCTTGTCGCCATCAGTAACACTGGTGTTATGGGGTGCGTTTGCCATCGGGATCGGCGTCTTCCTGGGCGGATTCGACACGCTCGAGGTTGCCAGTGGATGGCAACGACGCCTTGGAAAGACAGCAGGTATTATCGTTTCGCTTTACGGCGCAACACTCATTGTTGGTGCTTCTGGCGGCGCGAGTGACTTAACGCGTCCACTCGCCTTCCTTGCCGGCCAGGGTGCCGCGCAAGCGCCATCGCTCGAAGCCATGCAAACCGATTCACCGGCCTCTTTCGATGCCGCTATGGCCGCACATTCCGGAAAACCGATGCTGGTTTCGTTCAAGGCTGACTGGTGCACCGTCTGCAAATCGAACGAGACGATCATGGAGCAGCCGGATATTCGTCGGCGCTTACACGCCTTACCGATCATTGATGTCGACGTCACGAAGCAGGATGCCAGCGCGCGTGAGTTGATGAGCCGCTTTTCCGTGGTCGGGCCACCGACCCTGTTCCTGCTTGATGCCAAAGGCCGCGAGATTCCCGGCTCCCGCATGATCGGGCCGATCACCGCCGGCGAAATCGCCAAGCGCCTGTCGCAGGCCGGCGCCTGAATCGCCCAACCACAAAGACGAGGATAGACTCATGGATCGTAGACAATTTTGCCAGCTGGCCATCGGAGCGGGCGCTGCGCCGTTTGTTGCCGGCGCCGCGTGGGGCTCAGACATAAAAGCCATTCTTCATGACCCGGAAGCGCCCGAGGCGGGCAACCCGAAGGGTGACGTCACAATCGTAGATTTCTCAGACTATAATTGTCCGTTCTGCAAAAAGGCAGAGCCCGATCTTATTCGTGTCATCAAGGAGGATGGCAAGGTTCGCCTCGTCTACAAGGATTGGCCGATTCTGACGGAGGCGTCTGTCTATGGCGCCAAGCTTGCCCTCGCCGCCAAGTATCAGGGCAAATACGATGTTGTGCACCATGCCCTGATGTCGATCCCCGGCGCGAAGATACCGCAATCCAAGATGCTTGAGGCCGTGCAGGCGTCGGGCGTCGACATGGACCGGCTGAATGCGGATCTCACGGCACACGCCGCGCAGATTTCGGCGCTGCTTCAGCGCAATATGGAGCAAGCTAACGCGCTCGGCCTTCAGGGAACGCCGACCTATCTGATCGGCCCGTTCAAGACGATGACGCTGAACTACGCCGGATTCAAAGAAGCACTTGCGGAAGCACGGCGGCGGCAGGCAGCTGGCAATATCATAAAATAATGCGCCCTTCCTTCTTTGGACTTGCCCCATTGCGAGTTGCCAGCGCGCTGGCAGTGGTGACTTGCCTTAGCGCGTGCGTGTCAACCAGCGATAGCAGCGGCGTGCCCTTTGCCTCGGTCGCTGCTCTATCCGGCGCCGATCGCTATGGTGCCGTGACCACTGAGCCGTTCCCCGTGCCGTCTGTCTCTCCGAATGACCTCAACCCGCAATTCATGCGCAACTATGTCGATGATCCCACCGGGCAGCCTCCGGGAACGATCGTGGTGGATCCCGCGCATCATTATCTGTATCTCGTCCAGCAAGGTGGCAAGGCACTCCGCTACGGCGTCGGTGTCGGCCGCGCAGGCATGGCGTGGTCAGGGACAGCAAACGTCGCTTACAAGCGAGAATGGCCGAGTTGGACACCGACAAAGAACATGATCGCCCGTGACCCGAACACCTACAGCAAATGGGCTGGCGGCATGAATGGCGGTGAAACGAACCCGCTCGGCGCCCGTGCGCTTTATCTGTTTCAGGGAGGCAAGGACACGCTTTACCGCATTCATGGCACCAACGAACCGTGGTCGATCGGAGAGTCGATATCGTCCGGATGCATCCGCATGATGAACCAGGACGTCATCGACCTGTATCGTCGCGTGCCCAAAGGCGCGAAAGTGGTGGTGATACCGGCGCATAATAAATCCGTGAGTTTGGACGCCAACTAAAAGTTCAGCGCGATATCTATGCAATGGATTTATTGATTGTGAGTATTGCCATTGCCATTTCCATTTGTGATGCGCTTGCTGTCGAGCAACCTATCATCCGAACTCACGAGGATCTGCCATGACCGTTGCAGCGACCTATCGCGCCATGCAGGTAACGGAACCAGGGCGGTTGGAACTCGTTGAGCGGCCTGTTCCGCAACCGGCTGCCGGACAGGTACTTATCGCGATCGACGCTTGCGGCATTTGCGGCGCCGACATCAGCGATATTCAGAATGCTGATCCGGCCTTGCAACCACCTCGTGTGCCGGGGCATGAGATCGTCGGTCGCATTGCAGCACTGGGACAGGACGTACCCCCGATCTGGCGTATCGGCCAGCGGGTCGGTATCGGCCGCAAGGGCGGACATTGCCTGCAGTGCCGTCAATGTCGCGCAGGCCGCTTTCACTTGTGCCCCAACCAACCTATCGTCGGCTCGAATTGCGACGGCGGCTATGCTGAAATGATCATCGCCCGCGCCACAGGGCTGGTCTCCATCCCCGATGAATTGTCCTCCGCGGAGGCCGCTCCTATTCTCTGCGCCGGCATCGCCACCTTCAATGCGCTGAAAAAATGCGGTGCTGAGGCTGGCGACACCGTCGCTGTCTTCGGCATAGGTGGCCTCGGTCACATGGCTCTACAGTATGCCTGCAAAATGGGATTCCGCGTCATCGCCATCGGCCGCGGGCAGGACATTGCTTCCGATGCTCTCGCCCTCGGCGCTCATCGCTACATCAACACCGAGCGTGAGAACGCTGCAAAGGTTCTGACCGAGATCGGTGGCGCCAAGGCCATTCTATCCACTTTGACCCAGGCCGCACCGGTCGCCGCCGCTATGCCAGGCCTCGCACCCGAAGGACGCTTGGTTCTGCTTGGCGCCGGAAAGGAGCCGTTACCGGTGGCAATGGGACCGCTAGTTGGTGGCGAGCGCGGCGTGATCGGCTCGATCACCGGATCGCCTTACGAGAACGAGCGGACGCTCGAGTTCAGTGTGCTAACTGGCGTGCGCCCGAAGATCGAGACGATGCCGTTGGAGCGAGCCACTGAAGCCTATCAACGCATGCGCTCCGGCGAGGTCAAATTCCGGATGGTGCTGATCATGGGAGATCAATCCAATGCGCATCAATGACGACTTGTCAGAACCCGTCATCGTTCATGCGGCGAAGCTCGACTGGATGAAAAGTCCGGCCGCCGGCGTTGAACGGCGGATGCTTTACCGCGAAGGGAATGAGGTCGCGCGCGCCACGTCCATCGTGCGCTACGCGCCCGGCAGCGCCTTCCCGCGCCACGTTCATAGCGGTGGCGAAGAAATCCTCGTGCTGGATGGGACTTTCCAGGATGAACATGGTGACTATCCCGCCGGCAGCTATTTCCGCAACCCGCCTGGCACGTCGCATGAACCTGCGGCGGCTGAAGGCTGCACGATCTTCGTACGCCTCTGGCAGTATCGTAGGGGTGATACCGCTCAGGTCGTTTGTCAGCCCGACGAAGGCACACGGGCGCCCCTGCGCGATGGGGTGATCGCCGCCCGCACCCTGTTCGATGACGGCGCCGAGCGGGTCGGCATCGAGGATTGGCTGCCCGGGGCAGCAGTGACAATCGATAACGCGCGAGGTCTGGAATTCCTTCTGCTATCCGGCAGCGCAAGCGTAAACGGTACGACGTTGGACGCGCAAAGCTGGGGGCGTCTTCCTGCTGGACAGACATTGAGGGCGACAGTGGAACCGGAGGGCGCACGCATTTGGTTCAAGGACGCGCCGCTCCAGCATCCCGATGTCCTTCCGATTCCGACCTGAGAGAACAGCGTATGACGGACACACAGGTTGCTATCCTCGGCGCCGGATTAGCCGGGCTGAACGCCGCGCGGCTCCTTCACCACGCAGGCATCGACTTTATGCTGTTTGAAGCCAGGAACAGGCCGGGCGGACGCATCCTGACCTTGGGCGAGACCGGTGGGCCAGACAATGATGGCTTCGATCTTGGCCCGTCATGGTTTTGGCCGGAAATGCAACCGGCGATCGGCGATCTCGTCGCCGAACTCGGCCTTCCCGCCTTCGGCCAGCACAGCGAAGGCGATGTAATATTCGAGCGCATGTCGCGTGAGGCTGCGCATCGGTTTCCCGGCTTGCGGCAGGAGCCGCAGTCGATGCGGCTGGTTGGCGGCTCTGCGGCTCTCATCCGCGCGCTCTTGGCCGATCTACCGCACGATCGGCTCCACTTCGAGTCGCGCGTCTCCGGGATGCGGATGACGACCGACGACATCGAACTAACTGTACAACACACCGACCTCCGACCAGAGGCTGTGAAGGCTGCGCAGGTTATCGCCGCGTTGCCGCCGCGTATCCTCGCAACTACACTACATTTCGATCCCATGCCGGAAGCGCGGACACTGCGGCGTTGGCAGGACACGCCGACCTGGATGGCACCACATGCGAAAGTATTCGCGATCTATGAACGCCCTTTCTGGCGCGAAGCTGGCTTTTCGGGGACCGCACAAAGCATGGTCGGACCGCTCTCTGAGATCCATGACGCAACAACAGCCTCGGGACGTGCAGCACTTTTCGGTTTCGTCGGCATGGGGGCCCAGCAACGCGCGAAACTGGGGGATAGCGCCCTGATCGAAGCGTGTATCCAGCAGCTTGCCCGCATCTTCGGGCTGGAAGCCGCGCATCCTCGCGCAACACTTTACAAGGACTGGGCCAGCGATCCGTTGACTGCGACCTCAGGCGACTGGATGGCTGCGGATCACCCGCACGGTGCGGGCGGCGACTGGGTCACGGGAGCGTGGCGTGACAGGCTGACGCTCGCCGGCAGCGAGACCAGCCCTCGCGAGGCCGGCTATCTCGCAGGCGCCGTGGAAGCATCGCGCCGCGCGGTCGAGGTCGTGAAAAAGCGCCTGGACACCATTTTCCCGAAGTCTCGATCAGCCCTTTCAACTTGAGCCTAAGCCCCAAACGCGATTTAGCATCGCCCGCGACGCAATGAGTTGGCCAAAACCAATGATCGCGATCGGAATGCCACCGAAAATCACCGATAGCACGGCGCTGACAAATATCACCGGCATAACTCAACGCGGCAGGAAAATGGCCGCACCCCCTGACCCACCTGCCACACATTCAGCCAAGCCCGGCGTAACCAAACCCCAAAACAGCCCCGCCGATAGCTGGTAGCCGAAGCATGGTCAAAACCGTCAGTGCGCCATCGCAGAGTTCTAAACGGCACAGGGAATTGCAGCCCGAACGTCAAGCCTCTCTTCAGAGTCCGCTAAAGACGAACGCCCGATGTTGAGAAGGCAACGCTAACCGGCTCCTGGAAAACGTTGAGGCTTCCGACTGCCACCAGGGCAATGATAACGGTGCAGCAGCACGCGAGCAGAAAGGCTTTCATAAGGTGCTCTCCAAAACAAACCAGTTACCGGAAACCGTGTGTCGGGCGACTACTCTGCCGGAGTCGATGACGGCTGGTGACGCACATTACCGGTTCCCGTCCGGGCGCTCTCCTCATCCAGCCAGAGGCTGTGATGCTCCTTCGCCCAATTCAAGTCGACCGTTCCCTCGCCCATTGCCTCGAACGCACCCTCCATTCCAATAGTACCGATATAGATATGCGCCAGCATGACGGCGATGAAAAGCACGCTCACGATCGCGTGGACCGCTTGCGCCAACTGCATGCCTTCAATGTTGGTGACATAAAACGGGAACATCAACTGATAGCCGGTGATCGCGACCGCACCGCCTCCGAGGACCACAATCCAGTAAATGGCTTTCTGCCCCGCGTTGAATCGATAGGCTGGCGGATGTCCCTCGCCGACAATGCCACCGCCGCGCTTCAGCCACTCAACATCCACCTTGTTCGGGATATTACCGGCAAGCCACATCAGGAAGATCAGGATAACCCCGATCGTAAAGGGGAAGCTGAGGTAATTGTGCGCGTACTTCGCCCATTGCGACCATTCTGAGAACGCATCAAATCCGATCAGCGGCAGCAGCAATGGCCGGCCGAAAGTGATGTTCAGGCCTGAAATGCCTAGGATGACAAAGCACACCGCCGTCATCCAGTGCACAAACCGCTCGAATCCCGAAAAGCGGACGATGGTGCGTCCCGAGCGCCCTGTCTGGATGCGCACCATGCCGCGCGTCAGATAAAAGGCGACGAGCACAGCGAGCATTCCGAGAATGGCAATGCCGCCAATCCAGCGCAGCGTGACACTGTGGAAATACTGCCACTCACGACCGGCCGGCTGCTCCAGAACGTCGGACCGCTTGTCCGGGATGGTGACACGTCCCTGGATGCGATCGAATTCCTTCAGCAGCTGCTGCTCGTGAACCGCGCGGGCCGCAGGATCAACTTGTGATGGCTGCTGAGCCATCGCCGGCATCGAGAGTGCGACCATGAAAGAGAAAGCCAGCGCACCGACAACGAAGCGGAGATATCTTGCAAACGACGCCATAAGCGCTCTCCCTCGATCTGTGTCAGCCGCACCCCGGTGCAGCCACTTTTGTCTCGTTAATCACGAAGCGATGGTTTCGCGGTAGGCGGTCTTCCAGCCCCATGCGCCCGAGCCATAGCCTCGCTTGGTCACTCTTTCCTTGTAGATCTGCGCGATGATCTCGCCATCACCCGCTAACAGCGACTTGGTCGAGCACATCTCTGCGCACAGCGGCAGCTTGCCTTCCGCGAGACGATTGGCGCCGTACTTCTCGTATTCAGCCTTGCTGCCATCCGCTTCGGGGCCGCCGGCACAGAATGTGCACTTGTCCATCTTGCCCCGCGAACCGAAGTTTCCGACCTTCGGATATTGCGGCGCCCCGAACGGGCAGGCGTAGAAGCAATAACCGCAGCCAATGCAGAGATCCTTGGAGTGCAGCACCACGCCGTCCTCGGTGGTGTAGAAGCAGTTCACGGGACACACCGCCTGGCATGGCGCATCGGTGCAATGCATACAGGCCATCGAGATCGACCGCTCGCCCGGCTTGCCATCGTTAATGGTGACCACGCGGCGTCGATTGATGCCCCACGGCACCTCGTTCTCGTTCTTGCAGGCAGTGACGCAGGCATTGCACTCGATGCAACGATCTGCGTCACACAGAAACTTCATACGGGCCATGGTTATTGCTCCTTATGCCGCAGTGATCTGGCAGAGAGTCACCTTTGGCTCCTGCATACCGGTCGCGGGATCGTAGCCGTAGGTCGTGATCGTGTTGGCACTTTCGCCAAGTACGATCGGATCCATGCCCTTCGGATAGTTGCCGCGCAGATCGGCGCCCTCGAACCAGCCGCCAAAGTGGAACGGCATCCAGGCGACACCCTTGCCGACACGCTCGGTGACCAGCGCTTTCATCTTGGCCTTGGAGCCATTCTCAGCACCCGTCACCCAGACCCAGCCGCCATCCTTGACGCCGCGCGCAGCAGCATCGGTGGGGCTGATCTCGATAAACATGTCCTGCTGCAATTCAGCCAGCCATGGGTTGCTGCGCGTTTCTTCGCCGCCGCCCTCATACTCGACCAACCGGCCGGTGGAGAGAATAAGCGGGAACTGCTTGGCGATCCCCTTATCGACGGCGGCCTTCTGCACCGAGAAGCCGATGTTGGGGAGCCTGAACTGCTTGGCGTCAGGCAGCGTCGGATATTTCGACACCAGTTCAACGCGCGGCGTGTAGATCGGCTCGCGATGGACTGGAATCGGATCCGGCAGATTCCAGGCATTCATGCGCGCCTTGCCGTTGCCGTAGCACATGACGTTGTGCTTGATGCAGATGCGCTGGATTCCACCCGACAGGTCAGTCGACCACGAGACCGTGTCGGCGTTGTCACCGCCGATCTTCTGGATCGTCGCAAGCTCGGTCGGTGTCAGATCCTTGTCCCAGCCGAGCTTCTTCAACACGGCGTAGGTGAACTGCGGATAGCCGTCCTTGATCTCCGAGTCCTTGGAATAGGAGCCCTCGGACAGCAGGTTCACCTTGCGGGTGGTGCCGTCTGGCAGCTTCTCCTCGCGTTCGATCCCGAACCGCGCGCGGAAGGTGCCGCCACCGTCCTGAACGCTCTTGGTCGTATCGTAGAGTAACGGCGTTCCGGGATGCTTGACCTCGGGCGAACCCCAGCACGGCCACGGCAAGCCGTAATAGTCGCCGCCGACCTCGGGATCGTCCTTCGGCGCTCGCATCGTCACCAGATCGAATTTGTCCTGGTTCTTCATGTGCGCCTTGATGCGTTCCGGCGACTGGCCGCAATAGCCGGTCGACCAGCTGCCACGGTTGATCTCGCGCAGGATGTCTTCCGCCAACGGCAAATTGTTCTCGACCTTGATGTTCTTGAACATCTTGTCGGCGAAGCCGAGCTTCTTGGCGATCAGATACATCACCTCGAGGTCGTCCTTGCACTCGAAGACCGGCTTAACGACCGGATCGGCCCATTGCATCGAGCGGTTGGTCGCGATGCGCGAACCCTTGCACTCGAATTGAGTCGCAACTGGCAAGAGATACATCCCATCCTTGCGGCCAGCCTGCACTGCAAGCGAAGCCCAGGTGGTCGGATGCGGGTCGGCGACGACCAGCAGCTCGAGCGCTTTTAGCCCCTTCATCGATTCAGGAATGCGCGTAATCGAATTGGAAGCATGACCCTGCACCCACATCGCTCGGACATTGTCCTTCTGGGCGACATCGCTCTTCGGCAGGAGCACGGCGTCGAACCAGCGCGTCAGCGGGATGCCGGGCGTGTTCATCATCTTCGGATCATCGAAGCGCGACTTGAACCATTCGAAGTCCGTTTCCCAGACGCGCGCCCAATGCTTCCAGGCGCCTTCCGCGAGACCGTAGTAGAATGGCAGCGTCACGATATCGAGGCCGACGTCGGTCGCGCCCTGAACGTTGTCGTGGCCGCGCAGGATGTTGCCGCCGGTGCCAGCCCCGACGCCGGCATTACCCGTCATAAGCAATGCGATGCAGCTCGCGCGTACGTTCGCGGTGCCGACAGAGTGCTGAGTCTGGCCCATACACCAGAGGAGCGTTGCCGGCTTCTCGGTGGCGAACATCTTGGCGATGCGTTCCATCTGCGCGCCCGGCACGCCGGTGACACGCTCGCACTCCTCCGGATTCCACTTCTCCACCTCCTTGCGGAGGTCATCGAACCCGTAGACACGCTGTTTGATGAACTCCTTATCTTCCCAGCCGTTCTTCAGAATGTGCCACATCATTCCATACAGCACTGGAATATCGGTGCCGGGGCGGAAGCGTGCATATTCCGTTGCATGTGCCGCCGTGCGGGTCATGCGCGGGTCGAAGACGATGAAGTTGCCCTTGTTGAGCTCCTTCGACTCCAGCATGTGCTGCATGCCGACCGGATGCGCTTCAGCGGCGTTGCTGCCGATGAAGATCATCGTCTTGGCGTTGCGCAGGTCGTTGAGGCTATTCGTCATCGCGCCGTAGCCCCAAGTATTGGCTACACCTGTGACAGTGGTCGAATGGCAGATGCGCGCCTGGTGGTCGGTATTGTTGGTGCCCCAATAGGCACCCATCTTGCGCATCCAGTAGGAGGCCTCATTCGTCATCTTGGCTGAGCCCATCCAGTATACCGACTCCGCGCCAGACCTCCCGCGAATCTCCATCAGCTTGTCGCCGATTTCGTTGATCGCGGTATCCCATGAGAGACGTGTCCACTGCCCGTTGACGAGTTTCATCGGGTAGCGAAGGCGACGATCGCTATGAACAAGCTCGCGCACCGACGCACCCTTGGCGCAATGCGAGCCGCGGTTGATCGGCGAATCCCAGCTCGGCTCCTGGCCGATCCAGACGCCGTTCAGCACCTCGGCCGTCACGGTGCAGCCGACGGCGCAATGGGTGCAGATGCTTTTGCGCACCGTCGCGCCCGAGGTGAGCGGCCCTGCGGCGGCAGCTTCCGCCTTGCGAACACTGCCGGGCGACAGTGTGCTTAAAGCAGCCAAGCCACCCGCAGCCAGACCGGACCGGCTCAAAAACGTTCGGCGATCGACACCATGCCCGCGTTCGGTAAGCGTTCCCGCCGCCGAACCTTGACGCATTGCCTGCGAGTTCTGTCGTTGGGTTCTTTTGATCAGCACGGCGGCCTCCCGCTATTTGGGGTAACGATTTACGCGGTAGTAAGCTTGGATGTCAGGCGAGTTGGGATTGTAGCGCGCCTTACGCTTCTCATCATTCGTCTCGCTATCGGCTTTTGCCTCGGGCATCAGCGGCGATACGACAGCCGCTCCGGCGCCGAGTGCGCCGATGCCGACTCCGCGCAGAAAGCTGCGACGGCCGACGGCTGTCTTGTCGTTGTCTTTCATCGCACATCCTCCCTGTGGTCATTCGACTGCCGATCAGTTGGCGAGTGTGAACGCCTCCGCTTCAATCTGAAGAAACAGCCGGCCGAGTGAGCCGACCGATCGATAGAAATTCGCAGCCTCTGCATTTTCCATATCGGCAAACAGACGCCCCATCCACGGGGTCACATGCTTCTCGAGCATCTCGCGTTGAGCATCCGCCGAAGCGGGAAAATCTCCGCCAGCGAGTCCGGCCATGATCTCGCAGAGTGTCGCCGCGTGATCCTCGGGCTCAGAATTGTTTTCGACACGTTCGATGCCGAGCGTGGCCATATCTCCCCGCAGGCGCGACAGCGGCCGCTCGTTGAGAAAGCCGGTCAAATAGAATGAGGCATATGGCATCAGCTCGCTGCGCCCGATGCCGATGAAAAGATCGAAATACTCGCGCTCGACCGCCGCCGCCGTGGTCTCTGACGCCGCCTCGCCGAGACGCGTGTGCGCAAGCCCGAGCGTCGTCGCATCACCACGCAGCCCGGCCAGCTGCTTCAGCAATTGCGCCGAGGGAGCGCGCGACAACAGGGTCGCGAGCAGCGTATATTCCTGGGCACGGCCCACATCGATGTCGTCAACCTCATCAGTCACGGCGAACTCGCTATACAAATCTGGACGGAGCTGGACACGAGAAATGCCAGTGACGGCTTCGACGGCTGTCACACGCTGGGCTGGTACCCTCGTCCAGTTTGATACCGACGGCTGGCGGATGCCTACTCTACGGGCGAGTTCGGCTACGCCTCCCGCCGCCTGAATTGCTCGATCTAGCCCTAAATCGCGCATCACCACTCTCGAAGAGAGAGCAAAAAGATCGCTCTCTTTGGAATGATTTAAAACTAAGCCCGCACAACTGTGATCGTCAATGGTCCGATAGCCTAAGGCTATGCATTCGTTGCGATGCTGCTGGCGGCAGCTATCGCGGTAACGCACGCCCATGAGTGCGACGCACAACCGGAAGACTCTCGTCGTGATTTTTCTGGGCTGCTTGTGCAGAAGAAGGAATCTGCGCAGCAAAAACTTCTGCTTCCGCCAGCCTCGCAGGGTTTTCTGCTGAGCCAGCCGCAGTGGCGTCTGCGATCAATGGGCGATCGGACAAATCGGCTCGTTCAGTCGTCCCCGGCATCGCGGCATCTTGTTGTGACGGCAACGCAGCATGGCTTGCGCTGTCGTCTTCAGGCACAGACCATTTGTCACGAACAATCCTTGCGACCAAATCACGCACCTGCTCCTCGGTGTAGTCGAGCGGTCCGAATCCTGGCATCGCCGTCGGATCGTTAAAATCCCAGGCGTTTTCGGCAAGTCCAACGAAATCGCGAATGGCCGGATCGGCGGTCCAGGCACGACGAAGCGCCTCGCGACTCAACGCCTGTGGGACACCCTTGCGTAAAAAAGCGCTGACATCAGTGGCTGCCGTGATTGAATCGAGCGGCGGCAACGCCGAAAGGTCGACCTCGTCGGTCGATACCGATTCGGTTGCTACCGATTCGGTGTCCTCGCTCTTCGTCGGCCCCGAGGCCGGCTCCGGGTCGTGAGATTCAGCGGAAATCTCTGCAGCACGCTTGCGGCGCGACCACCGCTTGAGGAACACCTCGTCGGTCATTGTCCTCGGTCTCGTCCTACATGGCGCGCCAGAGCCTCAAGATCGGCCCGGCTACGCTTGCGCTTAACAAACTTCTCCCGCTCGACATGGTATCCCGCGATGAACCGATCAAGCGCTTCGCGAATAACCTCTGGCATCGGCACCGGCTCCACGAGATTGGTCGCGGCTTCGGTGAAACTCTCGCCTTCGGCGGGATCGACTGTGACGCACGTCACCGCGTAAGGCCATTGCCCCTCCGACGGACTCAACACCACCCAGATGCTGGCCGCGCCGGACGCGAGATTGTCGCGATACCGCTCCGTCTCCGAGCGATAGAGATCGATCGAATCTGCCCCGACGTAAAAAAGCGTGGCATCGTCCTGCTCCCGCAGCACGGTCCAGGGGTCGACGTCCGGCTCCCCCGGCAACACCCCAACCACCTGCCAGACGAAATCGATCCATTCGGATTCCGCCTTGCGGCGCTCGACAACCACTCCAACGGGAATGCGCAATTGCGGCGGGACAGCGAAACTCAACTGGCAGCCTCCAGACGCTTGATGGGCAATCCTGTAATCAGATTTTGCGGTTTCATCCGCAATACCTTCTCCGGCGTCGTCGCCATGATAAGATAGACCGGCTCGTTCTCCAGATCGCGACTAACAACAGCCTGATCCAGAACGATCAGCCGGAAAATTCCTGCGACCCGGCCTGCCGTCCGGTCATCGAGTTCCTTGCCATCCCACAGGCGGTCTCCGATCGCGGTCGCTGCGGCATCGAGGCCGACGTACCATGTCAGCCTGGCGTCACGCAGTTCGGTCAACGGCTCAATCGCCACGTTGATGGCAAGTAGATGTGCGATCCAGCGCGTCATCACCTCGGCCAGAGCCGCCATCCCCCGCCCTCCCGCGGTGATATCCAGCCCCATATCGAACATATCGCTGCGAGACCAATAGCGATCCGCGTTGTCCTCGTTGAGAATGTCGATCTGGACCTCTTCCGGTGGGTTCAGCAATGCCAGCAGCGGCGTCGCGGGCGCGGGATTTTCGCTCTCGATCCATTCTTCGTCAGCAGCCAGCAAGGATTGCTGATTAAGGGTCACGCGCTGGGGTCGAAAAAACAGCTCGCCCGCACGCAGAACAAATGGATCATCACAGCCATCGAGCACATTACGCAGGATCACATGGGTCAACTGGTTGATGAACAACGGCGGCAACGTGACAGCACCACCGCGCATCAGCGCCAGATAGGCGGCTTCCAGCGTCGGGTGACGCAACAACAAGTCACGGAACGCGATGGCAAACTGCCAGTTCTCCCGTGCATCCGGATCGGCGATCGCCGCAATCTCGTCAGCGTGAACCGGCCGGCGCGGCTGGTCCAGCAGCGCCGCGTGCAACTGCTGTTCAGCCTCGCATGCCTCTGGTGGAGGCATCAACTCGGGGCGGATGAAATACGCCTTGAAAAACTCATCGGTTGCGACGAGCCCACCACCGGATTCACGGTCGAGCAAATGGTGGCCACAGGAAATCCAGAAGTCCGTCATGCTCACCTGCGTTCCGATGTCATGTCTGAAAGATCGACCTCGCTGGTCGGCGGTTCATCGTCCTGGGCTTCCAGAAACGCAAACGCGCGCTGGTGCCGTGACCCGCCATCGCGCGATCGAAGCGTACGAAAGCTTTCGCGAATTTCGCCATCCTTGGCGGTGCGATGAACCGCAATCAGGGCACCCGTGGCTTCGTTGCAGAGCGACTCGACAAAAGCGACCTCCTCCTCCGCTGCCTGCCACGCCGTTGCAAGGTCAGGAGCACCGAACTGGTCAACCAGTTGCTGCGCAAGCAACTTCACCACGGCCGCGCGATCGTTGCCGGTTGCCTCGACAACCTCCACCAGCGTCGACCATCCCCATGATTTCAGACCAAGAAACCCGCCACGAAACGCTGAACGCTCCTTGCCTTGCAACGCCTCGGGGTCATCGCCCCAGAACCGGAAAGCTCCCGACACTGCCCATTCGCCGGGTTCCGCGGCAGGATCGAATACGAAAGTATCCGATGGATCGAGAGCCACCGTCCGAAGCAGCTTCATAACCGTGGCCCTCCGGTTTGCGGATCGAGCCACGACGGCGCGCGCAGCACCGGCAGCAAGGCACTTCGCCCAATATCCGTCCGGCCAGCATGGCTCACGAGCAGGTCGCCATTGTTGGCGATCTCGTAATGAGTGCCGGCCAGACGCGGCAACCGTTCAATGAACTCGCGCGCGACGCTTTCAAATCCGTCCGATTGCCAGTTGTGAATGGCAGCCATGAGATGGCGGCTAAACGCTTCGGTCAGCCGCGACGCGCCAATATCGTCGAAACCTTCCTGATCGAGCGCTGTCGCCAGTGGATGAACACCGGGCTCCTCGCCAGTCATCGACACGATGCGGACCATGGCCCCGAACACCAGCCACTGCGGCGGTTCGTCCTCCTGCGCATCCTTCGGCCAGCCCAGTTGCCCGCCGCCAAGCAGACCACCATCGATACGAACAGCATCCGGCCAGTCGATCGTCACCAGTTTCTGCGGTGGAGCATAAGCGAGCAGCGCATCGCTGAGTGCGACCATACCGGCATAAAACGCGCGGCGCGCGATGCATAATGGTTCCTCAGGCTCGAGGACAACAGCGAATTCGGCAAGATCAAAGCGCCCGACATAGGCCAGAGTGCCCGCACCGGACTCCGGCGCAATTTCCAGCGCATGAGAGAATGCGTTCGCCCGCTCACGCAATCTCACCAGCGTAAACGGCGGGGGAAGATCAAGAACCTGCTCAAACGGCGCACGGATTCGCATGTGTCAACACGACCCCAAGCTTGCTATTTCAATTAACCCTGTCTGGTTATAGGCTTCAAGCTCTCGATACAAATTCTGTAGCGAGAACCAAAGGCGGCGACAATGGCGGATCAACCACGAAAGATCCTGATGTGCTCATGCGAGGACACGATGAGCCTCAGCGCGAGCACTGTGAGCAAGGCATCCCCGGGCGCGGAGGTTTCGACCTATCGGCACCTCTGTCGAACCGAGATGGAGCGCTTCAAGACCGCCCTGCAGGATGGAATCGCGGTAACGGTCGGGTGCACCCAGGAAGCATCGCGGTTTTCAGAAGCGGCCGAAGAGCACGCCGCATCGCTCGATTTCGTCAATGTGCGCGAAACCGCTGGCTGGTCCAATGAGGGAGCGGAAGCAGGCCCGAAGATGGCCGCGCTGTTTGCCGCCGCCACCGAGCCGGCGCCAGATTTTCCGTTCGTCAATCTGTCGAGTGAAGGTGTCGTCCTGATTTATGGCCGGGATGAGGGTGCAATCGAAGCCGGCAAGCTGCTGGCAGGCGAACTTGATGTTACCGTGTTGCTCAACAAGCCGGGGGCACTGATGCCACCGGGAGCCGTCGCCTTCCCCGTCGCGCAGGGAACCATCCGCAATGCCGCAGGCTATCTCGGCACTTTTGAACTCAGCGTCGACGACTATGCGCAGGCGCGGCCATCTTCGCGTGACACTCTGACCTTCGAGCCCGCGCGCGACGGCGCGAAGTCCAGTTGCGATCTCATACTCGACCTTTCCGGCGGCGCGCCCTTGTTTCCCGCACCTGATCTGCGTGACGGCTATCTGCGCGCCGATCCCGGCGACCCGGCTGCTGTACTGCGAGCAGTCCTCAAGGCGCGTGACCTTGTCGGCAGTTTCGACAAGCCGCGCTATATCAATTTCACTACCGATCTGTGCACTCATTCGCGCTCAAACATCGTCGGGTGTCACCGCTGCCTTGACCTCTGCCCGACCGGCGCAATCACCCCCGATGGCGACCATGTTGTCATCGACCCCGGAATCTGCGCCGGGTGCGGCCAGTGCGCCGCGGCGTGTCCGACCGGAGCGGCGGCCTATGCTCTGCCGCCGGTCGACGCCCTGATTCACAAATTGCGCGCCATGTTGACGGCCTATCATCAGGCCGGTGGCCACAATGCCATTCTGCTGCTGCACGATGACTCGCACGGGACACCGCTGATCGAAGCACTTGCACGTTATGGCGACGGCCTTCCAGCCAATGTGATCCCGCTCGCGGTCAACGAACTTACGCAGATCGGTTTGGAAACGATCGCCGCCGCCTTTGCCTACGGCCTGTCCGACCTGCGATTTCTGCTGCGGGCACATCCCCGCCATGATACAGAGGGACTCCGCAAGACGATCGCCCTCGCCAAGGCCATTCTCGGCGGGCTGGGGTTTGACGGCGAGCGTGTGGCCACCATCGAAACCGATGACCCGGATACGCTCGGCACAGCCCTGCGGGAAATCGTGATCGATCCCGCAGTGGATCAGCCGGCAACCTTCAGGACTGTCGGCCGGAAGCGCGAAGTGCTCCGCTTCACGCTCGGCGAACTGCATCGCGTGGCGCCCGCGCCGGTTGACGTAATTGCCCTTCCGCAGGGAGCACCACTCGGGGGACTGCGCGTCAATGTCGATGGATGCACGCTTTGCCTGTCCTGCGTGTCGGCCTGTCCGACCGGCGCGCTGTCCGATGACCCTGACCGGCCGATGCTGCGTTTCGCCGAAGATGCGTGCGTTCAATGCGGACTATGTCAGGCCACTTGCCCGGAAAAGGTCATCGAGCTTGTACCGCAAATCGATTTTCGCGCAGCGACCGCTCGCGCGCGGACAATCAAGGAAGAAGAGCCGGCGCTGTGTATCCGCTGTCACAAGCCGTTCGGCGTGAAGAGCACCATCGATCGGGTAGCCGCAAAACTTGAGGGTCAGCACTGGATGTTCCCCAGCGCCCACAAACGGGTCGAAACCATCAGGATGTGCGCCGATTGCCGGGTCATCACGGTGAGCGAGGAAGGCTTTGATCCGTTTGTCGGCGTCCCGGAACGGCCAGCACCGCGAACCACGGAGGATTATCTGCGCGCGCGAGAGCAAAGCCCGAAGAATTGATTATTTTTATTTCGTGGTGGCGCGAGCGAGAAAGTCAGTGAGCGCCCTGCGATCTTCCGGCAACTCGATGCGTTGCTCCGGCATCTTGGTGCCGGGCGTGTATGCCGCCGGGCCGAGTTCAAACAGCTTTGCAACTGTTTCCGGCGTCCAAACGATATCCATCTTCTTCAGTGCGTCAGAAAAATTGTAATCGGGCAGCGACGCAATCCTGCGGCCGAAAATCCCGGCCAGAGTCGGGCCGGCACGCATCCCGTCATCCTTCGACAAGGTATGACAGGCAATGCAGGACCGGAATATCTCCGCGCCGTGATCACCAGCGAATGCCGCCAACGGATCACCAGGCGCCCCCATCACCGGAGACCCGATTGGCTCGCCGGTCTGCGCGTTCCAGCGTCGGATCGCATGGTCTGCGCCACCGGTCAGCAGTGTCTGGCTGTCTGCAAAGAAGGCGACGGACCACACCGGAAGTCCCGGCCCGACCAATGTGCGCACGAGCGCCTGCGTCCTGCGGTCGATGATCGCCACCGAACCACCGATACTGGCTGCCGCAAGCAACGCGCCATCCGGGGAAACAGCGAGCGATATGATGGGTGTCCGGCCAGCCTGGGTTTCTCCCATCACCTTGCCGTTTCTGGCCAGAAAATAAATCTTTCCGTCGGCTCCTCCTGCAGCGATCCCGCCATCAGATCCGATCGCAACCGCATTCAACGGCGATGGAAGACCGACCACATCCGGTGTGCCACCGGCCACCGGCCATATCCGCAGCGTCAGATCGTATCCGACACTAACCACTGAGCGTCCATCTGGCATGAAGGCGACACCGTTCACATTCTGCCTGTGCCCCTCGAGGACGCGCGATGCGCGGCTGCCATCCAGCGGCCAGAGCCGCACGCTGCCATCCCATGACGCCGACGCAAGTCGGGTGTGGTCCGGAGAGACGGCGAGTGCGACAATAGGCGCGCTGTGGCCCGACAGAACGGTGTCGGGCTGTGCACGCCCCGCGGTCCAGAGCGCAATCCGCGCATCCGCACCCGCGCTCGCTATCCGCTTGTTGTCCAGGAACACAACTGCATTCACTGCGTCTGAATGAAATCGCAAGACCTGTTCGGCGAACCCGGTCGCTGCCGACCAGCGAATGACGGACGTATCAAAGCTGCCCGACAGAATACTCTGGCCATCAGGTGATATCGCCACCGATCGCACGGCACCGCCATGACCGCGCATTTGCGCCATCGCCCCATCCATCATAACAGCCAGGGCCGCCATCAGGACGGCTGCAAGAGCGATTTTTGTCATCGCGCGCATCTAACCAGAATATCGCACTTCCGCACCTGCGCCACGGGTCACGGTCCTACAAAACCGGGATGAATTCCGTGATCACCGATTACCGCCAAGAGCGTCTCGTAATGCAGACTGATCGCCGCAAGCACCAGCGTGATGAACAGCACCATGACTACGATGACAAGAACCGGAGACGCCGCATCCTCATCGGCCCTGTCGTGGAGAGGTCCCTTATCCAACAGCGACATCACAAATGCCTCCGTTCTGGTTCTCACTGCACGAACGCCATCAATCGCGCGGCGCTGGGGGCGATTCCACATCGGTTCTCGCTGCCAGCACGCGCCCGGCGGAACCTGCTGATGCCATAGCCAAGCCCTATGCCACCAGCCAGTATAATGCGCCATTACCGCAGCGTCATCGTCTTGGCGGGATCAAATCGCCATCTGGCGATCCAACCCAGCCGGACAAAATGCAGAAGCCCGTCCACAGCGGCAAAACATGTTTGATCGTAGCTGCTTGAGCAACAATGCAGGAAATGCATTGTTCCAACCGGCCCCGTCTCGCCAGAATCACGCCGTCTGAATTTCAAGCGCTGGCACCCTTTGAGCCAGGCCCACCGTGACGCGGGTGGCCTGCCATGTGCTCCGCCGGCATTACAGGCCGTTCGTTATTCGGATCGGATTGGCTCGGCCGAGAAGGCAAAAACAACTGGGCGGCCCATGGGTGATGGACGGCCCATAACAGTCTTGCGACCCGCAGATCAGGTGTCTTCAGGCACCCTGTGAAGGCTTGAGGAACTTGAAGTCGCATCCCTCATCCGCGCCGAGAATTTCCTGCGCATAGAGTTTTCCGTATCCCCGCTCCGGCACCGACGGCTTGAACGGGCCTGCGGCCGCCTTGCGCCTGGCGAATTCCTCGGGAGAAATCAGGAGGTCGATCGCGCGGTTTTTCACCGACAACCGGATGCGATCGCCATTGCGAACGAAAGCCAGCGGGCCACCGGATGCGGTGTCGGGCGTGATGTGCAGGATGACGGTGCCGAATGCCGTGCCGCTCATGCGTGCATCCGACAGACGCACCATGTCCTTGACGCCCTTGGACGCGAGCTTCTTCGGAATCGGAATGTAACCCGCCTCAGGCATGCAGCTTGCCGAAAACGGCCCTGCATTCTGCAGCACGAGATAGTCGTCTGGATTGACGTCGAGGTTGGGATCGTCGATCCGGTTCGCCATGTCTTCGAGCGAATCGAACACCACCGCCCGGCCTTCACCCTCAAACAACGTTTCGTCGGCCGCCGAACGTTTTAGAATCGCGCCCTTGGGGGCAAGACTACCGAACAATGCCACCAGACCGCCGACCGGCTCGATCGGCTCGCTGGCACTGGCGACCACCTCATGGTCCACCCAACCGTCATCCGCTGCAAGACGTTGCCCAAGCGTCTCACCCGTGATCGTCAGACAGTCCAGATGAAGATTATTCTTGATCTCCCGCAGCACCGCGCCGACACCGCCGGCCGCGAAGAAATCCTCCATGTAGTTGGCGCCGGTCGGCTTCAGATTAACCAGCACCGGCGTTGTGTCGGACAGTTCATTCAGCCGCTTCAACGAAACCGGAATGCCCGCGCGCCCCGCGATGGCGGTGAGGTGAATGATCGCATTGGTCGACCCGCCGATGGCGAGTAGCACGCGTAGCGCGTTCTCCACTGACTTTGCGGTGATGATCTTGTCGGGCGTCCGTCCACTGCCGATCAACCCCACCGCGGCAATGCCGGTTGCTTCCGCCGCGCGCAGGCGATCGGCGTGCACCGCCGGGATCGCAGCTGTGCCCGGAATCATCATGCCGAGTGCCTCGGCGATACAGGCCATGGTCGAGGCTGTTCCCATCACCGCGCAAGTGCCGCTGGTGGTGGAAAGACGGCCTTCGATCTGGTTGATCTCGCGATCATCAACCGTGCCTGCGCGATATTGCGCCCAGAAACGGCGGCAGTCGGTGCAGGCACCAAGCCGCTCACCCTTGTGGCGGCCGGTCATCATCGGTCCGCCGACAAGCTGGATCGCGGGCCGCCCCGCCGAGAGCGCGCCCATCAACTGGGCTGGCACCGTCTTGTCGCAACCGCCCATCAACACGACAGAGTCCATCGGCTGGGCGCGGATCATCTCCTCGGTGTCCATCGACATCAGGTTACGAAACCGCAGGCTGGTCGGGTTGAGGAACACCTCGCCAAGGGAAACCGTGGGAAATTCGAGCGGCAAGCCGCCAGCTGCGATCACGCCGCGCTTCACCGCGTCGAGCATTTCAGGGAAATGCCGATGGCAATTGTTGAAGCCGGATTGCGTGTACGCGATGCCAACCGTCGGTCGCGCCAGCATCTCGTTCGAATATCCCATCGATCGTGCGAACGACTTGCGGAGGTAGAGTGCAAAGTCCTTGTCACCGTAATTCGTCAATCCGTTGGCCAGGCCACGAACGGTCTCGTCACTCATTGTTTTTTATATCCTAGATCAGGCGCGTCTTGATGAACTTGGCTTCGAGATAATCTTTGATGCCAATACTGCCCCCCTCGCGCCCCATGCCGCTTTCCTTGATGCCGCCGAACGGCGATTCCGCAGAAGCGATACCGACCTCGTTCACGCCCACCATGCCGACCTCCAGCGCTTCCGCAGCCAGAGTTGCCGTTCGCAGGTTTCGTGAGAAAACGTAGCCCGTCAGACCGAAAGGTGTTGCATTGGCGCGTTTTATCACCTCTTCAAGCGTCTTGAAACGCGCGATCGGAGCGATCGGGGAAAACGGCTCGTCCTGCATGATCCTCGCTTCATCCGGCACTTCACCGAGCACCGTCGGCTCATAAAAGTAGCCTCGCAGGAATCCCACAGGCACCCTGCCCCCGATCAACAGCTTGGCTCCCTTCTCAACCGCATCTGCGACGAGCTTTTTGGCGTGATCCAAGCCGCGCGCATTCGCCATCGGCCCGAGTGTCACGCCGTCCTGATCGAAGCGGCCGATCTTGAGCTGCTTGGCGACATCGACGAACACCTTGGCAAAGCGCTCGTAGGCTGCATCCTGAACATAGAAACGGCTGGGCGAAGCGCAGACTTGCCCGCAATTGCGGAATTTGCCACGCGCGCAGGCCTCCGCGGCGGCCTCAACATCGGCATCCTCGAACACCAGAACCGGCGCGTGCCCGCCAAGCTCCATTGTCGCTTTCTTCACGCCGTCTGCGCACAGATGCAGCAACTGCTTGCCCACCGGGGTCGAGCCGGTGAGCGAGACTTTCCGCACGATCGGCGACGCGATCAATTGCTGCGCGATCCGCGCCGAATTTCCAGTCACCATATTGACCACGCCGGGAGGGATGCCCGCCTCATGACAGGCGCGCAGGATCGCCGCGGCACTCGCAGGCGTCTCGCCGGCAGGCTTGAGGACCACCGAACATCCCGCCGCCAGCGCTGCCGCAATCTTGCGCGCGGGCAGAAGTGCGGGGAAATTCCAGGCCGAGAATGCCGCGACCACGCCGACCGGCTGGTAGATCACCGCCATGCGCGTTGCCGCATCGCGGCCATGGTAGGTCTGGCCGAAGATTCGCTTGGCCTCCTCGCCATACCATTCGAACTGTTCGGCACAGGCGATCCATTCACCCCTGGCTTCCCCAAGCGGCTTGCCCGCCTCGGTCGCCATCACGACGCAGAGTTCGTCGATCCGCTCCAGAAGAAGGTCCGAGACCTTGCGCAGCTTCGCAGCCCGCTCCCATGGCGGAGTTTTCCGCCACGTTTCAAAACCCGTCTGTGCCGCCGCGAGCGCCTGATCGATATCTTCCGACGTTGCATCGGGAATGTGGCCGATGGTCTCGCCCGTTGCCGGATCGAGCACGCCCTTTTTCTGAGACCCCGTTCCCCAGGTCCACCTGCCGCCGATGTAAAGTCCGTAATTGCGCTCGTGATACATGTTCGCTTCCGCCGCGTTACAAATCCTGCTGGAGCCACTGGTCCTGAACGTCTTCACACCAGTTGCCGACATTCCATTCGCCCCACGCGCCAAGCTCGCTGAGTGGATCTTCCCCCGCATAGACCGGCACATGCAGAACGCTGAGTCCCTGATGCGCGTGAGCCTGTTCGAGAGCGGCCTTGAGTTCACCCGCCGTCCAGCCGCCGTGGATTGCCTTCACGCCCGTCACCGCCGATGCAAGCTGGACGTAATCAACCGCCACCGCATCGTTGGTGCGGAATTCCTTGCCGTATTGCGCGATTTGCAAACTGGTGATCGCCGCCATCCTGCGATTGTCGAAGATCACGACCATGCCGTGCACACCATGCTCGACGGCATCGATCAGGACCTGCGGATTCATCATGAAGGAGCCGTCGCCCGTGAACGCGATCCCGTATCGTGGCGATGATGCGCCGGCGGCCGCGAGCAGCGCGCTGGCTGCAAAGCCCATGTAGGACGCACCACTCTCGGTGAAAGTATCGCCGGTCTTATCGTCTTCCACGATCTGGAAGCCATTGGCCTGCACATTGCCCGCATCGAAATACTTCGCAGCACCAATGTGCTTGGCGAAATCCGCCACCACCTTGATCGCAGCCGGCTGCGCCAGCGCAGGCCGCTGCCAGACGGCATCCTTGATCGGCGCCGCCGCATAGCGCTCGGCCTTGTAATCTGCCCATTCCTTCTTCTTGGCGGCGCACGCCTTCAGCCAGTTCTGCTTGGTGGCTGCATTGGCAGATGTGCGGCCTTCGAGGCGTCCGGACAGCGCGTTGGCGATGACCGAAATATCGCCGATCAGGGCGGTCGTGTGATTGTAATGCGTCGCATCGGCGATATCGCCGTTGATGTTGATAACATGACGCGCGGACTTGTAGCCAATGCCTGAACAATCGGCCTGGCACACCGCCCGCGATCCGATCATGATCACAAGGTCGGCGTAGCGCATCGCGTGATTTCCGGAGATCGATCCCTTCGAACCGCCGACATGCATGTTCTTCGGATCACCGTCCGCCAGCACGCCGGTCGAGCCCGGCGACGTCACGACGACCGCCCCCGCCGCCTCTGCAAGACGGCGGATCGCGGCATCGTGCCCGCGCGTGCCACCACCGGCCTTGATCATGACGCGCGCGTGCCCCTCGATCAGGCCGCAGGCCTCGTCATAGGCGCTCGCATCCGTCGGCGCGACAAGCGGCAGCGCCGGCCGTTCCGGCAGCGAAGCAACATTGACCTCGGTCTGCACCGGCTGCGTGTTGATCGGCAGCATCAGGTAGAACGGTCCGGCCTTGTATGGATGGAACACGCGGTTCGCGCCTCGGCGCAAAGCCTCACGCAACGCCTGCGGCGTGTGCAGGGTGTAGGACTCACCCATATCCGCAGTCATGCGGCCGAACACGCCCTGCGCCGGCTTCGGCACCTGCTGCATGTTATAACCTTCGCCGTAGGTCGTCTCGTCACCGTAGATGTGGTAGACGCCGACGCCGTTCGACGCGGCGGCCAGCGATCCAGCCATAGCCTGCAACGCGCCAGGACCGATAGACGTGATGACGGCGGGCGTCTCGCCATAGGTCCATCGCAGCGCCGTCGCAGCGTGTGCCATCTCGACTTCATTGCGGCAATTGATGGTGCGGGTGACACCTTCCGCATCGTAGATCGCCAGGACGCTCGCGATATCGGTCGAACCATGACCGAAGATCGCGAAAAACGTCCGGACGCCCTGCTTCAAAAGCCCCAGAATGAGGGCCTCGGACAGCGACAATGCAGCCGACCTTTCGAGGGTGCCGATAGCCAACGCATCGCTCAACGATCCAGCCTTGGCGATCGCGCGGGCACGCATCTGCGTGGCCGCTCCCTTCGACGATCCCCCACCGGTCTTCGCTGTTTCCGCGATGCGTTCTGGCGTCGCTACTGCAACGTTGCTCATGTTGCCGTCCTTTCACTTCCTGGCGCGCACTTATTCGGCCGCCCGCATCTCAGGGCGGGGATTCCCCCAGGCAAGCGTCTCGTCGGTTTCGAGAAAGCCGGTGGCCAATTCAGTCTTCGCCACATCCATATCGATGGCCCCCACCCAGCGGCCGACAACCAGCGTGGCGATGATGTTGGAGGTCAGATTGGTCATCGCACGAATTTCCGCCATGAACCTGTCAACACCCAGCAGCAGCGCGAGGCCTGCTACCGGCACGGCGTTGACAACCGGCAGCGTCGCCGCCAGTGCGACGAAGCCGCCCCCTGTCACGCCTGCGGCTCCCTTCGAGGTAAACAGCATCACAAACAACACGGCGAGCTGATGCCAGATGGTGAGCTCGACGTTGAACGCATGGGCCAGGAAGAGGACGGACATCGTCATATAGATGGCCGTGCCGTCCATATTGAAGGAAAACCCAGCTGGCATCACCAGTCCGACGACTTCCTGCGAAACGCCGAGTTTTTCCAGCTTCTGCATCGACCGTGGCAACATCGCCTCGCAGGAGGTCGCGGCGAAGACGAACAGGATCTCATCCTTGAAGTAGCCCAGCACACGGAAAATATTGAAGCCGCACAACTTCAGAAAGCCGCCGAGCACGATTGCTATGAACAGGATACTGACGATGTAGACGGAAATGACGAGCTCACCGAGATCGACAAGCGTTTTCGATCCATATTTTCCGACAGTAAACGCCATCGCACAGCCGGCGGCGATCGGTGCGAAATACATGATGATCCGTACCATGCCGAACAGGGCTATCGATGCCGAATCCAGAAAAGAGACGATCGGTTTGCCGCGCTCGCCAGCAAAGCTCAGAGCTACACCAAGCAATATGGCAATGAACAAAACCGGAAGAATGTCGCCATGAACGAACGGAGCGACGAATGATTTCGGAATGATCGACATGAAGAAGTCGGTCAGCGTCATATTATGAGCAGCCTTGGCATAGGATGCGACCACGCTCGGGTCGAAAGATGACGGGTCGGCATTGATGCCATGCCCGACCTTCCAGACGTTACCGACGAACATACCGATGACGAGCGCGATCGTGGACGCCACTTCAAAATAGATCAACGCCTTGAGCCCGACACTCGCAACCCTGCGGATATCCCCCATCTTGGCAATGCCGACCACAATGGTGGTGAAGATAATCGGCGCGACGACGACCGTGATGGCGCGAATGAATGCGTCGCCATATGGCTTCAACGGGATCGCGATGGATGGATAGTAATGACCGAGCGCCGCGCCAAGAGCGACGGCGATCAGAACCTGTACATAAAGCTTGCGATAAAAGGGGCGCTTTACCGCAGTCTTTCTTGCGGCAAGCGCTTTCATCATCGCGACGTCGTCATTCCCACTTTCAGCAAATGTTGTCGTCATTGACTTTCCTCCAAGTCCCCAATCAGAGCGTTACGCACCCAACGGTGCGGCCTGGCGCCTCTTTGCGAGCGCTTCGAGTATTTTCTCCGGCGTCGCCGGGAGAGACGTAATCCTGACACCGATGGCATCATAAATGGCGTTCATCACCGCCGGGATCGTCGGCACCATCGCCGGCTCACCGATGCCCTTGACCCCGAGCGGTCCGATCGGATCCGGATCTTCGATAATGATGGATGTGACGTGCGGCACATCGAGAGAGGTCGGAAGGATGTATTTGGCAAATCCGGGCGTCATGGTGTGACCCTGCGCCAATTTGTAATCCTCCATCAGGCCCTGCCCGAGCGCCTGAACAACGCCGCCTTCGATCTGTCCCTCGACGCCGCGCGGATTGACGGCACGGCCGACATCATGCGCAGCCCAGATACCGAGCACCTGCACTTCTCCGGTGAGCGTGTCGACCTCGACCTCCGCGACCTGACAGCCGAACACGTAGGATTGCCATGGCGTCCCGCTGCCATCGACCGGATCGAGACCGGTGTGATGCGCGGTGAAATTAGCCGACCCCACCACTACAACACCGCGCTTCTTGATGTGCTCGACAGCCTCCGCCATCGTCTCGCGCAGGTTGGTCTCCGTTGCCCAGACGTAGCCATTCCCCGTCGCAATCGTTTCGGGTGGAACGTCCCACATCTCTGCTACGGCACCGACGAACCGGCCTTTCGCCTCGCGGCACGCCATCGCCACCGAATTTCCGATCATGTAGGTCTGGCGGGTCGCCCCCGCATGCGCCGCTTCCGGCGAACGCGCGGTGTCGTTGTCGCCGATCACCACACTCTCCGGCTTGACGCCGATTTCTTCCGCCGCGATCTGCGCCAGCACGGTGAGGATGCCCTCGCCGATTTCGGTGACGCCGGTCACGATTTTCACCGTGCCGCCGTCGTCGATCTCGACCCAGGTGCCAGCCCGGTCAACCGCCGCAGTCCGCGCGATGCCATACCAGCCACCCGCCATACCGCGGCCGCGTTTCTTCACGCTCATGCTGCACCTCGCTGTTTCAGAGGTTCCGCTTCGGCGGTCACAGGTTCGCGCGGCGTGACGGTGCACGGGCGGCGCGTCCCCTCGCCACCGAGATCGGAACGTTTGTCTCCGCGGATGGATGGTACGCCCGCCTCCCAATGCGACGCATCGCGTGCCGCCGTCAGCACGCGCTCCATGCTGCAGGAATTGAGAACCTGCTTGGTATGCGTGCGATCGCCCGTATGCATCGCATTCTTCAGGCGCAACTCGAACGGGTCCATTCCCAGCCGCTCGGCGCAGATATCAAGATGCGTTTCGGTCGCGAACTGCGACTGCAATGAGCCGAACGAGCGGAAGGCGCCGGACGGCGTGTTGTTGGTGTAGACGCCGTAACCATCGATCCGGAAATTCGGTACATTGTATGGTCCACCGCCCAGGATCACACCCTTGCGGACCACACCTTCTGTCGACATGCCATAGGCACCGCCGTCGTAGACGATGCTGATCCGAGACGCGAGAATTCTGCCGTCCTTTGTCAGGCCCATCTTGTAGGTCGTGCGGGACGGGTGGCGCTTGGCGGTCGTCGCTATCGATTCTTCGCGCGTGAACACGAGCTTTACGGGGCGGCGCGTCTTCATCGCAAGCAGCGCCAGCATGCCCTGATAGATCATGTCTTCCTTGCCGCCAAAGCCGCCGCCCACCGGGCTCATGATCATGCGAACCTTGTTGATCGGCAGATTGAGGATGCGCGACAGCATATGGCGATGGTGCGTCACGTTCTGACTCGGCGAATGCACCGTGACGATGCCATCGTGATCGACATAGGCGACGCCTGCCTCGGTCTCGAGATAGGCATGTTCGACCTGCTGCGTCTCGTAGGTCTGCTCGACGATCAGGTCAGATTTGGCAAACCCCTCCTCGACGTCGCCGTTACAGATCGGAATGTGCTTGACCAGATTGTCCGGCGCGTAGCCGTGCAGCACCGGCGCACCGGCAGCCAGCGCCTCCTCCGGATCGAATACCGCCGGAAGCAATTCGTACTCGACCTTGATCTTCTTGACCGCCTCGCGTGCCGCGGCAAGCGTCTCCGCCGCAACAGCCGCGATCGCTTCACCGACATACCTCACCTTGTCGCGCGCCATGATCGGCTGGTCGGTGACGAACACGCCGAACCCGTCCTGCCCCGGCACGTCGGCACAGGTAACGATCCCCTCGACACCCAGAATCGCTTCGGCGCCAGTGGTATCAATCGAAACAATGCGCGCATGGGGGTGCGGACTGCGCAGAACCTGCACATGCAGCATACCCGGCAGCACCATGTCGCCCGCATAGCGCAGCGCGCCGGTCACTTTGGAGGGCGCATCGATGCGGCGGATGTTGACGCCGATATACTTGCCGTCTTCTTGGTCGAGATCATCGAACGTCGCCGCCGACAATTTGCCATTGAGGAAGTCGCGCGCCATTTCCACGGCATCGAAAATCTTCTGGTAGCCGGTGCAGCGGCAGATGTTGCCGCCCAGTCGTTCCTTGATCTCGTCACGGTCGGCATCCGGGTTGAGCCGCAGCGCCGCGGTCGCCGCCATCACCATGCCAGGAATGCAGTATCCGCATTGGCTTGCGCCGGCCTTGTGAAAGGCTTTCTGAACCGCGGACATTTCGCCGGACCTTGCGAGCCCCTCGACCGTATCGACCGTCTTGCCCTTGAGCTTCGCCACTGGCAGCAGGCATGACTTCACCAGCGTGCCATCGACGAAGATCGAGCACGTTCCGCACTCGCCGGCGCCGCAGCCTTCCTTGGTGCCGGTCATATTCAAATCGTCACGCAGAAAATCCAGCGCACGCTGCGATGGATCGATATTCTTTTTGACGCGGCGGCCGTTGACGGTCGCCTCGATAGCTAACAGGTCAGCCACTGACGACCTCCTCCGCAATCGCGCAGGCGGTCTCACTGGCGCCCGCCCTCTTCATTGCCTTCGCAAGCGCCCGCATGAGAAAGCCGGGTGCCACCTGTTTTCGATATTCCTGACGGGTACGCGACTGAATGAATTCGTCACACATCGCCATAACACTGCGCAGCAGTTCGGCTGACACCGTCCGTCCCTTCAGCCACTCCTCGACAGCTGTCATCCGCCGGGCCATCGGGCCGACGCCGCCGATCGCAAGCCGAACGTCCTGAAACGAACGGCACGAGGCGTCCATGCGGACCAGCGCGGAGAGACAGACCACGGAAATCACCAGCGAGCGCCGGTGTCCGACCTTTTCAAAAGCGCCACCATGATCAGGCAACGCGTCGCACTCGACGCCGAGCAGAATCTCGCCGTGCTCGGCTGCTGTCAGGCCGGGGCCTTTCAGGAACTCCGACAACGGCATACGGCGCCGGCGGATCCCGCCGTCACGCAAGACGGCCAACTCGACAATGGCATTGGCGGCGAGCAGCGGCGGAATGCTGTCGGCGGCCGGAGAGGCATTGATAACATTGCCGCCGATCGTTGCTGACTCACGGATCTGGTTGTCCGCAAACCAGATTGCGCAGTCGGGCATGCCCGGCGCCATCTCGATCAGCTCGGCGCGGTCCAGAAAACGCTGGAACGGCGTCGCCGCCCCCAGCCAAAGCCGATCGCCCTGCACCTTGACGCTCTTCAATTCGGGAACGCCGGCAATGTCGATCATCAAAGGCACATGAACGTCGCCCGCACGGCCTTCCCTCGCCCACGGCAGGAGATCGGTCGCACCGGCCACAAAACGGAATTGACCGGCACTGGCGGCCGCAGCCGCCAATGCTTCGTTCAGTGAACCGGGGCTAAGGTAGGTATCGCAGGTCAGCATGACCGTCTCCGCTTGACCTTACTCCGCAGCGATGCTGTTGAGCGCGGCGTGTCCGCGGGTCTTCACCACGACCTTGATGGCGTCCTCGACGCGCTCGCGAGCGTAGCGCAGCGCCTCGGGAAGATCTTCGAGCGCGAAGGTGTGCGTATGCACCTTGGTCGCGTCAAAGCGCTTTTGCGCCATGAACGCTTCTGCGCGGTGCGTGGCGCTCTTGCCTTCGCCGCGAATGCCGAAGACATAGATATTGTTGCGGACGAGGTGCGCGATATCGACTTCAGCCGGCTTGCCGGGGAAAGCCGCGAGGCAGATGCGGCCGCCGCGGTTGACCATGCGCGCCGCCTCGTTGATCGCGTTCGGGGCACCCGAGCACTCGACCACGTAGTCGACTCCCTTGCCGCCGTTCAGCTCGCGCACTTTGCCGACGACGTCGGATTCCTTGTTGACGTTGATGACGTAGTCTGCGCCAAGCTCCTTGCCAATCTGTAGTCGATTGTCGCGCGTGCCGGTGAGAATGACGGGCTGCGCACCCAGCGCCTTGGCGACTGCGACGCCGAGCAGGCCAATCGGACCCGGCCCCGTGACGACAACGCTCTCGCCGGCGATGAGGCCGCCGAGTTCGGTCAGGCCGTACATCGCAGTGCCTGCCGTCACCACCAGCGTCGCTTCTTCATCCGACATCGCGTCGGAGACGCGCACCAGCGTGTTGATGTTGTTGACAGCGTACTCGGCAAAACCGCCGTCTGTGGTGAAGCCGTTCGCGCGGTGTCCCTTGTCGAGATCGCCGTAGTTCAGGCCGTAATTATGGCACGAGGTATACATACCCTCGCGGCAGCGCTTGCACTGGCCACAGCCGGCATGGATTTCCACCGTGACACGCTCGCCGATCTTGTACTCATCGACGCCGGGGCCGAGTGCCACGACCGTTCCCATGTATTCGTGGCCCGGCGTGAAATTCTTGTTGTACGGCAGGCCACCCTGGATCATCGCCGGCGGGCCGTGATGGATGATCTCGAGGTCAGTTGCACAGATTGCGACGGCATCGATGCGCACCAGGACTTCCGCTTTCTTCGGCACTGGCACGGGTTTGGTACCAAGCGTGAGCTGATCGGGGTCACCAAGAATCCATGCGCGCATGGTGTTCGGGATCGGAAAATCGGGCGAGGTTTTGACCTTGTCGTGCTGATACATTGTTTTCTCCCTGAGACTGTTGTTGCTATTCGGCGGCGACAGGTTTCGCGCTGCCACGAAGGGTTGCGCCCGGTGCGCCCAGCTCCATCGACAGTTCATCCGTCACTGCGATGAGATGGGTCCGAATCTGGTCGAGATACTCCGGGGTCGCACGGAAGATCGGAGATGAAACGCTGATCGATCCAACCACCGCGCCGGCATGGTCGCGGACGGCGGCGCCGACGCAGATCACGCCCGGCTGGAATTCCTCGCGATCGACGGCAAAACCGTTGCGGCGTGTGAGCCGGAGTTCTTCCGTGAGGTCGCCAATGCTGGTGATGGTGCTCGGTGTGAACGCCGTCAGCCCGTGAGCAGCGACGATACGCTCGACCTCCTTCGGCGGCAGCCAGGCGAGAATAGCCTTGCCGGTCGCGGTCGCATGAGCGGCGTTGGTCTTTCCGCCCATGCCGGCATCAACGCGCACCGCATAACGGGAATCGCGGCGCAGCACGTTCATCAGATCCGTGCCCTGCATCACTGCGAGTTGCACCGCTTCACGCGTCTCGTCGTTGAGGCGATCGACGTAAAGCTGAGCGCGGCGCGGCAGATCGACCTGGCGCAGGCAGGCGGCGCTGAGATGCAGGATGCGCGAGCCTAGCGTGTAGGTCCGGCTGCCGACGCCACGCGCGACATAGCCCCAGTTGTAGAGCGTCGAGATCAGATGGTGGCAGGTCGAGACGTTCAGACCCGCGGTGGCGGCGATATCGGTCAGTTTCGCCTCGCCGCCAGCATCCGCGATGATGTCCAAAATCAAGAAGGCTCGGTCCAAGGCCTGGATGCCACCCTTGTCCCGCCCGATGGGCGGACGGGCAGGCATGATCCCGCGGACTTCGGCTCGCTCTTCGCTCATGCGCTTCCCCGATTGCCTGGTTTGTTTTTTTCCATTCAGGCCTCCGATGGCATCAGGGGTCAAATAGATTTTCACATAGCGAACCATGTTTTTATTAGATGAAATTTTTGACTGAGGAGTTCCCTGGATGTTCGATTCTGGTGCATTGCAACGATGCAATCGGCAGCGACTTCTCGGAGCGCCTATACTCCGATCGCAACTCATCAGGTGACGACGTGCCCCAACTGGCTCTTGCGGAAATCATTGAACTCATAGTCGCTTTGATTGCAGTGGGGGCGCTGGCGGGGTTTCTGGCAGGATTGTTCGGCGTCGGCGGCGGCGCCATCCTCGTGCCGGTGCTTTACGAGTTGTTTCGAATCATGGACGTGCCGCTCGAAACCCGAATGCCGCTCTGCGTTGGAACTTCGCTGGCGATCATCATCCCGACGGCCATCCGCTCCTATCTGGAGCATCGCCGTCACGGCAGCGTTGACATGAATATCTTGCGGACATGGGCGATCCCGATTCTGATCGGCGTTACTGCCGGATCGCTCATCGCCCGTTACGCGCCAGAGCAAGTTTTCAAATACGTGTTCGTCGCCGTCGCATGGTCGGCGGCCGTGCGTCTGATCCTGGGCAAGGATAGCTGGAAGATCGGCGACGCATTCCCAACTGGTCCGTTGATGCGCATCTACGGATTCATCATCGGCATTCTCTCCACCCTGATGGGGATCGGTGGTGGCCTGTTCTCAAATCTGTTGATGACGATGTACGGCCGATCAATCCATCAGTCCGTTGCGACGTCGTCGGGCATTGCCGTCCTGATCTCGATTCCCGGCACAATTGGATACATCTACGCAGGCTGGCCGGCGGCCGCGAAATTCCCCACCACCACAATCCTGCAGTTTCCGCTGGCAATCGGCTACATCTCGCTGATCGGGGCCATCATGGTGATGCCGAGTAGCCTGTTAACCGCCCCCTTCGGCGCGAAGGCTGCGCATCTGATGTCCAAGCGGACGCTGGAGATCGCCTTCGGCCTCTATCTGTTCATCATGGGCTCACGCTTCGCGATCGCGCTTGTTTACAAGTAAACCTTCAAAACGCGCAATTTTCAGACCGCGTCACGGCCTGATCCAAACAATTCAAAGCGTGATGGCCAGGCTTGACCGGATAATTCATCGCTTTTGAAGAATGGGTGCGCGGATCAACTCCGCGCAAGACGAACGCGCGGTTCGCGCCAATCAACCGGCGGCATGAAAAAAGCCGCCCGGTTGGGCGGCTTTTTAAAGCACGTTGAGAACTCTTACTCCGCGGCAGTCCGGATATCGACCTTTTCCACGCGCGCTGCGCAGAACTTGAATTCCGGAATCATGCCATACGGGTCGAGCGCCGGGTTGGTGAGCAGGTTTGCCGCCGCTTCCGCGTAACAGAACGGCATGAACACCATGTTCTCCGGCACATCACGATCGGAGCGCGTCTTGAGTTCGATCGCACCACGGCGCGTCTCCAGCCGAATGAAATCGCCCGGCCAGATCTTGAGGCGGCGCATATCCTTCGGTGACAAGAAGGCTGTCGCCTCTGGCTCGATGGCGTCGAGCACGCCGGCGCGGCGCGTCATCGAACCGGTGTGCCAATGCTCGAGGACGCGGCCGGTAGACAGCACCATCGGATACTGCTCATCCGGAATTTCGTCCGGCGCCGAGACGCGTGCCGGGACGATCTTGCCGCGGCCGTTCGCGGTCGGGAAACCGGCGGTGAAGATAATCTCGTTGCCGGGCTTATACGGATCATCCGCCGGATAGGTGACGGCTCCCTCCCGCTCAAGACGCTCCCATGTGATGTTCTGCAGCGATGGCATCAGTTGCGCCATCTCGTTGAATACATCACCCGCACCAGAATAATTCCAGCCGCAACCCATGCGATTGGCAATCTCCTGGATGATCCACAAATCCTGGCGTGCATCGCCCGGCGGCTTCAGCACCTGACGGGAAATCTGAATGCGGCGGTCGGTGTTGGTGAACGAGCCGACCTTCTCCGCGAACGCGGACGCCGGCAGGATCACGTCGGCATGGAACGCCGTTTCCGTCACGAACAAATCCTGCACCACAAGATGCTCGAGCTTGGCAAGCGCTTGACGGGCGTGCTGCAGATCGGGGTCCGACATCGCCGGATTTTCACCCTCGACATACATGCCGGTGATGGTACCAGCATGGATCGCGTTGATGATCTCGACCACGGTGAGACCCGGCTTCGGATCAAGTTCCTGATCCCAGAGTTTCTCGAAGGCACCACGCAGATCGGCGCGGCCAACCGGTTGATAATCCGGCAGCAGCATCGGGATCAGGCCGGCGTCGGAGGCTCCCTGCACGTTGTTCTGGCCGCGTAGCGGATGCAGTCCTGTGCCTGGGCGGCCGATCTGGCCGGTGATCAAGGCCAACGCAATCAGGCAGCGTGAGTTATCGGTGCCGTGAATGTGCTGGCTGATACCCATGCCCCAGAAGATGATCGACGACCTGGCCTTTGCATAAAGCCGGGCGACCTCCTTCAGGGTTTCGGCCGGAATGCCGCAAATCTTTTCCATCTTCTCCGGCGGGAACTCCTGAATCTTTGCCTTCAGGTCTTCAAAGCCCTCCGTGTAACCGGCGATGTACTGCTTGTCGGTCAGGTCTTCGTTGATGATGGTGTGCAGCATGGCGTTCAGCATCGCCACGTCAGCACCCGGCTTGAACTGCAGGTGCTTGTAGGCATGGCGCGACAGCGCCTGCTTGCGCGGATCCATGACGATCATCTTCGCACCCTTCTTGACGGCGTTCTTGAAGAACGTCGCCGCGACCGGATGATTGACGGCCGGATTCGAGCCGATGATGATGATGACGTCTGCGTCAAGAGCCGCCGAGAATGGCGCCGACACCGCGCCGGAATTGATGCCTTCCATCAGCGCGGCGACCGACGAGGCATGGCACAAGCGCGTGCAGTGATCGACATTGTTGGAGCCGAAGCCCGTGCGCACCAGCTTCTGGAACAGATAAGCTTCCTCGTTCGATCCCTTGGCCGAACCGAAACCAGCGAGCGCCTTGACGCCCTTCTCGTCGCGAATCTTCATAAGGCCCTTGGCGGCAACGTCGAGCGCTTCCTCCCATGTGGCTTCACGGAAATGCGTGAACGGATTGGCCGGATCGACCTGGTCCATCGCATCCTTCTTGACGTTTGGCAGCCGGATCAGCGGCTTGGTGATGCGATGCGGATGATGGATGTAATCATAGCCGAACCGTCCCTTCACGCAGAGACGATTATGGTTCGCCGGGCCGTCACGGCCCTCGGCGTAGACGATTTTTTCGTCCTTGACGTGATAGGTAACCTGGCAACCGACGCCACAGAACGGGCACAGCGAATCGACCTTGCGATCAGCATAGACGGTACGGGTAACTTCCTTCTCATCGAGCAGCGAAGAGGGCATCAGCGCGCCGGTTGGACACGCCTGCACGCACTCACCGCAACCCACGCAGGTGGATTCGCCCATCGGATCGTCGAAGTCGAACACGATCTTCGAGCCATGATTCCGATAAGCCATGCCGATAACGTCGTTGACCTGAACTTCGCGGCAGGCAAGCACGCACAGGCCGCACTGGATACAAGCATCGAGATTGACGCTCATCGCCGCATGGCTGTAGTCGCCTTCCCAGCGCTTGGCCCCCGGGAACCGGCTTTCGGTGACTTCAACCGCATCCGCCCAATGCCAGAACTTGGAATCCGGATCGTGCGAGGTCGCGCGTTCCGGCTGATCGGCGACAAGAAGCTCCATCACCATCTTGCGCGCTGACTTCGCGCGCTCGCTGGCCGACTTCACCTTCATCCCAACCGTCGGCGTGCGGATACAAGACGCCGCGAGAACGCGCTCGCCTTCAATCTCGACCATGCAGGCGCGGCAATTGCCGTCGGCGCGATAATCCGGCTCCGGCGAGTAGCAGAGATGCGGGATCTCGTTACCCTCGCGCTTGGCAACCTGCCAGATTGTTTCACCGGGCTCTGCTTCGACCAGACGGCCGTCGAGTTCGAATTGAATCTTGTTCATTCTGCAGCCTCCTGAGGCGCGAATTCTTCAGGGAAGAATTTGATGACTGACGTGAGAGGATTCGAGGCCGCCTGGCCCAATCCGCAAATCGATGCGTCGCGCATGGTCTGACTCAATTCATTGAGCAGATCACGGTCCCATACACGACTTTCCATCAGCGCTGCTGCCTTCTGGGTACCGACGCGACACGGCGTGCATTGTCCGCAGCTCTCATCCTCGAAGAACTTCATCAGGTTAAGTGCCGCATCCTTCACGTTATCCTTGTCGGACAACACAACGATAGCGGCGGAACCGATGAAGCAGCCGTATTTTTCGAGCGTACCGAAATCGAGGGGGATGTCGCCCATCGAAGCCGGCAGAATGCCGCCCGACGCACCGCCCGGCAGATAAGCGTGGAATTTGTGGCCTTCGGCCATGCCGCCACAGAATTCCTCGATCAACTCCGTGATGGTAACACCCGATGGCGCCAGTTTCACACCCGGATTCTTCACCCGGCCGGACACCGAATAGCTACGCAGCCCATGGCGGTCATTGCGGCCCTGTGCCTGCCACCATTCGCCGCCCTTCTCGACGATGTCGCGCACCCACCACAAGGTCTCGACATTGTTGATGAGCGTCGGCATCCCGAACAAACCGACCTGGAACGGATACGGAGGCTTGTGACGCGGCATACCGCGCTTACCCTCGATGCTTTCCAGCAACGCGGATTCCTCTCCGCAAATATAGGCACCAGCACCGCGCCGCAGATGGAGCGTCGGGCCGCCCGCCGGAAGCTTGGCAATTTCGCGCGCCAGAATCTCACGGCTCGCCGGATATTCATCGCGCAGATAGATGTAGATTTCCTGCGCCTCGACGATATGCGCACCGATCAGCATACCCTCAATGAAACGATGCGGATCAGTTTCGAGATAGAAGCGATCCTTGAACGTGCCGGGCTCGCCTTCGTCGCCGTTGACCGCCATCAAACGCGGGCCGGGCTCGCCAAGCACGGCACGCCACTTGCGGCCGGTCGGGAAGCCCGCGCCGCCGAGGCCACGCAGCGAGGCACTCTCAAGCGCCTTGAGAATGTCTTCCTTGGACGTTTTGCCGGAGCGCAGCGAATTCAGCAGCGTATAGCCGCCTTGCGCGATATATGATTCGTACTCGACATAATCGGGCACGTGAACATGCGTGTCGTGCTGCTTGAGCGTCGCCAGCACATTATCGACCGTCGCATGGTCGACGAAGTTATGTCCGACTTCCGCGACCGGCGCAGTATCGCAGCGGCCAACACACGGCGCACGAACGACGCGCACGTCGGGGCCTGTCTTGTTCTTCAGCTCTTTCATCAACGCGTCGGCGCCGAGCATCGCGCAGGTCAGCGAATCGCAAACGCGGATGGTGATCGGCGGGATATCCGGCGCGCCTTCCTTCACCACGTCGAAATGCGCGTAGAAGGTTGCAACCTCGAACACTTCTGGAAATGACAGCTTCATCTCGTCTGCCAGCGCAGCAAGATGGGCTGCGGAAATCTTGCCCCACTTGTCCTGAATGAGATGGAGATGCTCGATCAGCATGTCGGGGCGGCGAGATTTGCCTTCAAGCAGGAACTCGATTTCCTCGCTTGCCTGCGGATCGATCTGGCGGCCTTTCGGCGTTGGCTTTGTCCGTCGTTTTCCCTCACCGGGATGCTCGAACGGGACGACTTTCTGGGGTCCTTGGTCGTGGCTCATTAGAATGCCTCTATCTTTTAGTAAGTCATACCGCTGCTGGGATACCATATGCAAGGAACTGTTGAGCTCCTCGGCTGTAAAATCTGCTGACAGAATGCCGCTGCTGACGGAATCGTCGACCGGCGCATCCAAAAGTGACAGCACTCTGTCCGGCGGCCGGCATACTCCGACGCCCTTGGGTGTTTCGACGATCGGGTAAACCAGCAACTCAGGCGAGCGTGACATGAAATCGAGCAGCGCATCATCAGTCCACTTCGGATTGCTCAGGTTGAAGTCCGCAAACTGCACGGATTTGCGAAACAACCTTCGCACTGGTACGCCCATCTTGCGCGCCAGATATTTCAGACGAGCGGGACTCGGAGGTGTCTTGAGATACTCGACAACGATCGGCGCTTCTCCGCTCGCAAGAAGCAACGCCAAAACCTGCCGCGAGATACCAGATGCGGGGTTGTGATAAATGGTCACAACCTTCGACCGCCGACTGACTTTTGTTTTTAAGTTGACAACGTTACCGCCGGACATGGAACACTCAGGGAAGCCGACCCCGGCAAGAATGCCAAACATTTGATATGCCATCAACGACTCGACCAGCCGAGCTCGAAGAAAATCAGCGGTTTCATCAGGTCTGGCTATCGTAACCCTCCTCAATTGCCTTGTTCGATTTGTCTTTATTATCGCGTTATTTTCACCCTTGCCGCGGGTGGGATGATCGAGTTTATCTGGTCGGACGCGAACTCGATCATCACATCGAGCCGCCGTGACTTCATGCGCCCGGAATGATCGTTTCGCTTCGCCATTCTTGTCGCCTTTCCAGCCGGTCCGGGCTCCGGGTCAGATCGTCAGGCTCCGTTGTGGGGGATGATGTCCAACCTCGTATCCGCCTTCGAACTCGTCCACTCGTTCGACGCCAGCCTGTTCCAGATTATTGGACTGTCGCTGTTCGTCAGCCTGTCGGCCGTCGCATGGTCCGCACTCATTAGCGTGCCACTCGGGGCTCTCATTGCGCTTAACGCTTTTCCCGGCCGTACGTTCATTGTCGTCGTCATCAATGCGCTGATGGGCTTGCCGCCGGTTGTGGCGGGCCTCATCGTCTTTCTCAGCCTGTCCCGCTCCGGTCCGCTTGGATCGTGGGGGCTTTTGTTCACACCGACTGCCATGATCATCGCGCAGACCCTTCTGGTGACGCCGATCATTGCGGCGCTGACGCGACAAACCATCGAGGACGCCTGGATCGAGTACCGGGACGAACTCACAGCGATGAACATCGGCGTCGCCGCCCGCGCGGCCACCCTGATCTGGGATTGCCGCTACAGTCTGATGACGGCCCTGCTTGCTGGATTTGGCCGCGCTGCTGCGGAAGTCGGCGCCATCATCATCGTCGGCGGCAACATCGACGGATTCACCCGAACAATGACCACCACGATCGCGCTCGAAACCTCGAAGGGGGATCTGCCCCGCGCCATCGCACTGGGCGCGGTGCTGGTCGGCATCATCATTCTGGTCAACGCGCTTGCGTGGAGCACACAGCGGCTCGGCGCACGCTTCTCCGGTGCCTGACGATGCTGGCCCTAACATCCGATCTTCCCATGGCACTGGAGCATGTCAGCGTCGTCGCAGGCGGAGTCCGCATTCTTTCGGATGTCACGCTGCGCTTCTCGGCTGGTGCACCGACGGTGCTGATCGGCCCGAACGGGTCCGGCAAAACCACGCTCCTGCGCGTGGCGATGGGACTTCTGCATCCTTCCAGCGGAACCATGACCTGGGGTGGATACGAACGGGTCGCACCGCAGCGCCGCGCCATTGTGTTTCAACGCCCGGCCATGCTGCGGCGAACCGCCGCCGCCAATATCGAATATGCGCTGGCGAGCGTTAATGTCAGCCGCGATCTTTGGAAACAGCGCACGGCGGAGCTTCTTGCGATGGTCGGATTGTCCGGGCTTGGCGAGCGCCCTGCGCGCAAACTGTCGGGCGGCGAACAGCAACGGCTTGCCCTCGCCCGTGCGCTGGGGCGCAATCCCGAGGTGCTATTTCTCGACGAGCCGACGGCGGCGCTCGATCCCCATTCCACCAAAGCGATCGAGGACGTTCTCGAAACTATTGCCGCGAAGAACATCAAGATCATCATGTCCACGCACGATCTCGGCGAAGCGCGCAGGCTCGCGGGCGAGATCGTGTTTCTCAATCACGGACGTATCGCCGAAACCGGATCTTCGGCGGACTTCTTCAACGCCCCGACAACCAGTGATGGGCAGCGCTTCATCGCTGGCGAGCTTTTAATCTAGGAAAGGAAACCCCATGAAACGATTGCATACGCTCGCCGCATTGGCCGTCCTCGGCATTCTGTCGATCACGCCTGCTTCGGCCGAGGACAAGTCGATTGTCGTCGCGTCGACCACATCGACGCAGGATTCCGGCCTGTTCGGCCATCTGCTGCCGGCGTTCAAACAAAAGACCGGCATCGACGTGAAAGTAATCGCACAGGGCACCGGTCAAGCGCTCGACACCGGTCGTCGCGGCGATGCCGACGTGGTCTTCGTGCACGCCAAATCGGCGGAAGAAAAATTCCTCGCCGAAGGACAGAGCACCAAGCGTTATCCGGTGATGTACAACGACTTCGTCCTGATCGGACCCAAGAGTGATCCGGCCGGCATCAAGGGCACCAAGGACATCGTTGCCGCGCTGAAGACAATCAAGGAAAAAGGCGCTCCGTTCATCTCGCGCGGCGACCGCTCCGGCACCAACATCGCCGAGCTCAAGCTTTGGAAGGTCGCGGGGATCGACATCGCGAAGGACAAGGGCCCCTGGTACAAGGACATCGGCCAGGGCATGGGCGCCGCGCTCAACACCGCTTCTGCTGCCAACGCCTATGTGATTTCCGATCGCGGCACATGGCTGTCGTTCAAGAACCGCGGTGACCTGGTGATTGCGGTCGAAGGCGACAAGCGGCTGTTCAACCAATACGGCGTGATGCTGGTCAATCCGGCGAAGCATCCGAACGTCAAGGCCGCTCTCGGACAGCAGTTTATCGACTGGCTGATTTCGTCGGAAGGCCAGAAGACCATTGCCGACTACAAGATCAATGGCCAGCAGCTGTTCTACCCGAACGCCACCGATCCAAACGCTTAAGACACGGATCACATCGCCTGGACAATACACGGCATCACCGGACTTTCCGGTGGTGCCGTTTTTCTAGACCGGATGAAAACCCGCCTGTTCGAGCGCCGCTCTTGTTTCCTTGGAGCGCAACGATTCCAGAAAAGCCGCAACGCCCGGCCGGTTCTTCCGCGCCGTGACCAGCGCGAAGTCGTAATGCTCCTCCGCGAACGGAATAAAGCCAAGTCCAGCGGCATACGCGACAGGCGCGATGGTCATGCCCCAGTCCGCACGATGCTGCGCGACGGCAGCGGCAACCGCATTGTGTGATTTCGGCTGATTCCAGTAGCCATCTGGCCGCGCGCCGCCCAGCAGACGATCGATCAGGATGCGCGTTCCCGCGCCCTGATTGCGGTTGACCATCATGCAGGTGGGATCGGCGAGCGCGGCCTTCACAGCACCCTTGGCATCAAGTCCCTCAAAGCGAGTATCGCCTCGCCGGAAGACGATGCCCTGCATGCGCCGATAACCCGGCACCAGTTCGAGGCCAGGCTTGAGAAACGGCGTGTTGTAGACGTCTGTCTTTCCGTCCAGCAGATGGATCGGCGCCATGTCGCATTCGCCACGGCCCGCCGCAGCGAGACCGCCGAGACTGCCGACGGAAATCGAGCGCACCGACAGGTCCGCGCGCGCCAGCGGCGCCGTAACAATATCGAGTCCAGTGCAGTGGCTGCCGATGATCACAAGATCCGGCACGCGAACATGCGGCGTGAACAGCGTCACTTCGGCCTCGGTCCCCGCCGCCATCTGATCCGCAAGGGCATCAATCCGCAGGAAACCGTCCGCCTGCGCAAAGGCCGTAATGGCGCCAGAGCCCTTGCCGGAAGGATAGGCAATCAATCCGTCGTCGCCTTCCACCAGCGACACCATCACGAATTCGGCGCGGCCAAGTTCGGATGCGATCCGAACCGGTACGCGGGCCTGCACCTTGGCATCGGCGCGCGGCGGAAGACCCGCCATACGCCGCAGCACCGGCACAATCATGTCGTGGAAGGTGAACATCGCGGAGGTCGGAAAGCCCGGCAGGATCACGACCGGCTTGCCGTCGCAAACCGCAAGGCATAGCGGCTTGCCCGGCTTCAAGGCAACGCCGTGAGCAATGACCCCGGGTTGGCCCAACCGCGCGACGATACGATGCGAGACATCGCCGGAGCCCTTCGACGTGCCGCCCGACAGCACCAGCATGTCGCTGTTGGCGAGCGCCGAGCGCATGCCGGCCTCGAGCCTGGCCTCGTCGTCGGGGAATGAACCGGCGAACCATGAAATGCCGCCATTCTCGTTCACCGCAGCCGAGACGATCGGACCGTTGGTATCGTAGATTGCCGCAGGCCGCAGGCTCTGCCCCGGCGCGACGAGTTCGTCCCCGGTCGACACAACCGCCACCTTCGGCTTGCGCACGACAGAGATCTGCGGGATGCCGCACGCCGCGAGCATCCCGATCTCGCGCGAGCCGATGATCGTTCCTGCGCGCAATAGCACTTCACCGCGCGCGATGTCCGACCCCGCATAGGAGACGTATTGTCCCGGCGACGCCGAGCGGTCGATGTGGATCGCACCCTCGCCAGCAGAGTGGGTATGCTCGATCATCACCACGGCGTCCGCGCCACGCGGCACCGGTCCGCCGGTCGCAATCGGCGTCGCGCTGCCGGATGCGACGAACAACTGCGGTGCCGTGCCGCAAGCAACTACCTCGCCATTCAATGTGAGACGAACAGGCCGGTTGCCCGTGGCATCCTTCAGGTCGGAGGAGCGAACGGCAAATCCGTCGACATTCGAACGGTCGAACGGCGGCACGTCGATCGGCGCAGCGACATCGTGCGCAAGGGCGCAGCCGATCGCATCGGCCAAAGTGCGTTGCTCCGTCACCGGACGTCGCGGAAAAAGCGCGGCCTCGAAGCGAGCCAGCGCATCCTCGCGGGACAACACGGTCAGAAACTGTTCCTGGTCAACGCTCACGGCGCATACCTCGTCTTGCAGAATTCTTTGTACTGTGTATCGGCTATATATGTCCTAACCAAGCGGGTAGGCTTGGCAAGAGGAGCCGGCGGGAAATCCTTCGCTGTTGCCCGGCACGAGCATCCATGCATCTGCGTTCGCAAGCGCCTGCAACGGCAGTTCACCGACAGACAGGGGAAGCCACGCTTCTTCCTCGCTTCCGAGCAAGGCAATATCGGCCACACCCGGCGCGGAGGTGATCTTCCGCGCAATGGGCCGGGTCGTCGTCCGCCGTTGCCGCATCGCCAAACGGTCGAGCACCGGCAGAGCCAATGTCCACCAGGCGGCCAGAGCATCTTCCAGCATTCCCGGCAACGCAATGACCGGCAACTTCCCTACGCGGCCAATCGCAGCGGTTCGTCCCGGCATCACCGCGATGCCGTGCGTGACGGCAACACCGGCGTTCTGAAGCATCTCGACTGTCGCATCTGTTTTTCCGATACCCGTGCCGCCGACAGTGACAATCAGGTCGGCATCCGCCAGGTTCAACACTGAAGCGATCGCTGGCGCTGTTTGCGAATTGGATTCCGTTCTCGTCACAATCGCTCCAGCCTGCTCCGCAAGATGCGCGATGTGCTGCGCCGTGGATGACTGGCCATCTCTGCTTGCAACATTGACCAGCTGCAGACGCGGCGTCCGTGCCGATAACGAACGCAGACCCAGTCTGGTTGCAATCAGGAGATCGAGGGGCCGGATCGTCTGCCCAGGCTTTATAATGAGTGACCCGGCGGCAATCTCGTCTCCCCCGCGGCACACGCCCTGCCCCGGCCGCGATTCGGCGACAACCTCAAAAATCCCGTTCTCCTGGTTGAGCGATCGAGGTTCGACCACACTGTCGCATCCCTCAGGAAGCAACTGTCCAGTTTCGACCCAGACAGGCGGCTCGGTGAGGAACGCCGGCGAATAGGAAGACGCGCCGACGATATCCAGCGAGCGGACGGCCCAGCCATCGATCCTTGCAACGGTGCCGGCCGGCAACGGACCTGGCGCCGTTAGTCCGGCAGAAATTCGGCCGAGAGCTTCACTGATGGATTGGTCGCGGACCGGAACAGCCTCAATCCCCTCAAGCAACCGCTTCAGCGCATCGTCGAGCGAAGTGAGAGAGGTGATGATGCCCATTGCATTCCTGATCGAGGTCGCGGCCGGTGACATGACCAAGCCGCCAGTATAGATCACACGCCGTTATATACATTCACCGCGAAACGTGCAGCCATACAGGAACAGGCCTCGCGCATGGCAAGGCCGCCGTGGGCTTTTCTCCTTGATTTAGAGCAATAATAGCCGCCAGCACGGACAGGCCAAATGGCGATCCGCGCTGCTCTGTTTGATCTCTCAGGTCGAGCGCAGCGCGGCCTTGACCTTTTCCGGCTTGAACGGCACCGAGCGCACGCGTGCGCCAGTCGCATCGAAGATCGCATTGGAGATCGCCGATGACACCAGGGCAGCCGTCGGCTCGCCCGCCCCCCACGGCTTTTCCGTCGGCCGGTCGATCAGTTCAATTACGAGTTCCGGCAATTCGGAGAAACGCAGGATCGGATAACTTGCCCAATCGAGGCTCGTGATCATGCCACGGTCGAACATGACTTCTTCCTTCAGCGTGCGGCTCACGGTCTGGATCACGCTGCCTTCAATCTGCGAGCGAACGCCGTTCGGATTGATGATCTGTCCGCAATCGTGAACCACGTAGACCCTTCTGACGCGGACATCGCCGGAGGTGCGGTCCACGTCGACATCGGCCACCAGACCGACATAGGTGCGGACAAGCTCATATTTGACGTAGCTGACGCCACGCCCTTGCACCACGTCGCCCTTGATGTCCTTCCGTGGCGAGGCGCGCTTCTCCCACTTCGCGACTTTCGCCAGCCGGTCGAGCACTTCGAGGCCGCGCTTGTCGGCGGGATCGGTATACCTGACGCGAAGCTCCAGCGGGTCCGCGTTCAGCGCGGCGGCGATTTCGTCAAAGAAGCTTTCATTGGCGAAGGTGTTCTGCATCCGCCCTGGCGTCCTGATCCAGGACGGGCGGAACGGCGTCGTTTCCAGCCTGTGACAGACAGTCTTGATGTTCGGAAACTTGTAGCCGATCGCGGAGTCGTTGGCGATACCGCCGGGCGCCAGCTTGCCCACGACAGGGCGATCGCTCAACGTCGCGGCAACGAGATCGACCATGCCGGCCGCGCCCTGCGGAATGAAGAATTCACTTTCCCAGGCAGTGACATTCCCCGACGCATCGATATTCGCCCGCAGATCGATCAAGGTCGGTGGCCCCTTCGGGTCCCAGCCGTGTTCGTCGGCGCGCGACCACTGCACGCGGACAGGTTTTTCCATGATCTTCGCAAGCAGGGTTGCGTCGGCCGCGGCATCCTCATGCCCGTTCCGGCCATAACAACCGGCACCATCGATATAGATGCAGCGCACGTCCTCGTCCGGCATCTTCATCATCATGGCAAGCTGCTTGCGCAGATTGTGGGTCGCCTGCGACGCGGACCAGCATGTCAGCTTGCCGTCCTTGAACTCGGCAACCGCGCAGGATGGTCCGATCGAGCCATGGGTGTGGATGGCGAAATCATAGGTCGCCTTGACGATCTTGCCGCCGGCAGCCATCGCGGCGGCGCTGTCGCCGATATTGCTGGTGACGTCATCCTTCACGATTTTGGTCGAGCGGACATGCTCCCAGAGTTTTGCCTGATCCGGCAGCGTCTCCGATTTCGACCATGACGTCTTGATTTCGCGCGCGGCGCGCACCGCCGCCCATTCCGTTTCCGTCACGACGGCGAGGAAATTCCCGTCGCGAATCACCCTGACGATACCCGGAATGTCCTTGACCGAGCTTTCATCGATGCTTTGCAGCGTCGCTCCGATGGTTGGCGGCCGCACCACGCTTCCATGCAACATTCCCGGCACGCGGAAATCCTGCACGTAGGTGAACTTGCCGGTGAGCTTCTCCGGAATATCGCGTCGCGCGATCGGCTTCCCGACGATCTTGTAGTCGGCGGGGCTTTTCGCGGGCGCTGCCGGATCGACCTTCAGCATGAAGGTCTTGCCGCCGATCAACTCGGCGTAGGCAATGCGTCCGCCTCCGGATTTGGCCGTCACAACGCCATCAGCTACGGCGAGATCTTCCTTGGCGGCACCGAGCCGTTGCGCCGCCTGATCGAGCAGCGCGCTTCGCGCTGTCGCCGCCGCCTGCCTGATCTGCATTCCACCCACCTGGATCGACAAACTGCCGTAGGTCGGCCCCTGATCGGGCGTGAGAGCCGTGTCGCCTTCAATGGTGTTGACGTTCGCCAGCGGCACATCGAGTTCTTCGGCAAGGATTTGCTGCAAGCCGATCCGGATGCCGGTGCCAAGATCAACCTTGCCCGAATAGAGCGTCACCATGCCCTTGTCGTCGATCGCCAGGAACGTATCGACCTGATCGAGCACGACTGGCTTGGCTGCTGCGGCTTCGCCCTGCGCCAGCGCAAACGCCTCGGACGGAGGCGTCAGCGAGAAAGCCACGACCAGCGCACCAGTGCCCTTCAGAATGTCGCGGCGGGACGGCTTGAGATGCAGATTCATGACAGCCTCCTCAAGCAACGGCGGCGCGCTTGATCGCGCGCATGATGGCGGCGTGGGTGCCGCAACGGCAGAGGTTCGGTTCCATATGACGTCGGATTTCGTCGTCCGTCGGATTTGGTGTCTTGTTGAGAAGCGCCTGCGCCTGCATCACCATGCCGGAGATGCAGTAGCCGCACTGCGCCGCCTCTTCATCGATGAAAGCCTGCTGCAGTTTGCTCGGCTTGCCGCCTTCCATCAGGCCTTCAAGCGTGGTGACCTTGCGATCGCCGACCGCAGTAACCGGCAGCACACAGGAAAACGTCGCATGTCCGTCGACGTGGACCATGCAGGAGCCGCACTGTCCAAGGCCACAGCCAAAGCGAGGACCGTGCAGCCCGAGATTGTCGCGCAAAACATAGAGAAGCGGCGTCGAGGGATCGGCAACATCGATCTCCTGCGACTTGCCATTGACATGCAGCGAGACCTTCATGGCTGGACTCCTTCCTGCCGGGCTTTGGCGATCTGGGACTTCACATCGGTCCATTGCGGCTGATCGGTGTAACGCGCGCGGACATATTGAACCACCGAAGCAATCTGCGCGTCCGTCAGGATTCCGGCGAACGCAGGCATGTAAGGCCCGCCGTCCGTACGGTAGGACTCGATGCCGTGCATGACGACGCGAACGGCATTGGCCGATTGCGGTTGCTGAACGGCCGTGCTGTAGGACAATGAGATCGCCTGCGACGGGCCGACGTCGTGTCTGTCGTTGTGACATTTCGCACAAGCGCCATTGTAGATCGCCACCACATCGGCCGGTTGGTCTGTCAGAACCTTGCCGCCAGCAGGGACTAGCGCCTTCGCGCCTTCCGCACCCGGAGAGAGGCTCGCGATATAGGTGGCAATCGCGCGGACATCATCCTGCGACGCGCGACCGAGATTCTTTGCAACATCGGCCATCGGCCCTGCAGCCGCGCCATGCAACCTGTGCCAACCGGTGGAGAGATATTCCGCCAACTGATCGACGGTCCATTTATGCGTCGTGACAAGCGAGGCATTCAAGGGCGGCGCATTCCACCCCTCTACAACGCCACCGGCATAGGCGCGGTCCCTCTTTTCGCCGCCGAGCGCGTTGCGCGGTGTGTGACAGGAGCCGCAATGGCCGAGGCCCTCGACCAGATAACGCCCGCGATTCCATTCGGCGCTCTTGGTGGAATCAGGCTCCAGCGCATCGCGGTGCAGGAACAGAAGTTTCCAGCCCGCGACGATGGGGCGGAAACTGAACGGAGAAGCCAGATCGTTGGCCGGCACGGCGTTGCGCACCGCTGGCTTGCTCATCAGGAAAGCATAAATCGCGTGAATGTCTGCATCCGTCGCGTGCGTGAAATGGTCGTAGGGGAATGCCGGATAGAGCTGTCGCCCTTCACGATCCACGCCGTCACGCATGGCGCGCTTGAACGCCTCCTCCGACCACGAGCCGATGCCGGTCTCGCCGTCGGGCGTCAGGTTGCTGGCGTAGATCGTGCCAAAAGGAGTAGGGATGGGCCGGCCGCCGGCATAGGCAGCACCGTTTGCGGATGTATGGCAGTCAGCGCAATTTCCGATTGAAGCAAGCTCTGCTCCGTGATCGATGGCCTTCCGGTCTACATGAGCCTTTGCGCTGGTAGCGACGGGAGCGATGGCCGGGCGCCACATCAACGCGTAGCCGCCCAGAGCAACCAGAATTCCGACAACCACCACGGTCAGAACAACACGACGTAACGTCATCAGCCTCTACCCCTCGGCACATCCAGGAAGTAGTTCAGCTGAAGCCTACATGAGTTCTAAACTGATGGCTACGATGCAACGTACAAGTTTTCAGGCAACCCATGATTCATAACCGCTAACGGGCGTGTCATCACCTGCGACGGCCGCATTTTTCAAAAACCGGAATACAAAATGCCGCCTTCACGCGGCGGCGATTTGGAATGAAATCATTTCGCGCGTGCGGGAGGGCCCGGACAGGCCGAACCCTCCTCACAAACGTCAGCTCAGGATGTAGACGATTTCGTGGGTCTCAGGCGCCACGATCACATAACGGCCTCCCACCAGAATGAACTCATAGCCTCGCCATTCCGGATAAATCGCAATCACGCTCGCGGGGACCGGATAGAAGTGCACCGATGCCGGGACACGCGCTCCGACGGAGACGTTGAAGTTCACATGGGTCACTGCCGTCACCTTCTCGTGCTTGATGGCAGAGGAGATCTGGGTACGCTTCTCGGCGGGTGGCGCGGCTTTTGCAGCTGTGGCCGCGTTGCCGGTGGTCTTGCTCTCCGCGCCGGGCTTCGACTCCGACGCAGAATTTTTGTTCATCCGCTCGCCGCTCGTGGCATGATTGCTTTTGGCCGCGCCCTTGCTATCGGTTGCCGTATGCGGGCCTGGCGATTTGCCAGCCTTGTTCTCTTGCGCAGACTTCGGATAGCCCTTGGATGCGCCCTCCTCCTGCGCCCTCATGTCACCCTTCTGCGAGCCGTGGGATTCCATCACTCCCGAGCTGCCAGCGTCTGCACCGCCGCGTCCAGACGGTGCCGCCGCGCCGCCGCCTCCCATGGATGCGCCACCGCTTATACCGGATGAAGACCCTGCTGCACCGCCACTGGCCGCGGCACCTCCGCTACCATTCGTATTGGGATTCTGTGCGCTTGCTACGCCGCCAGCCATCAACACCGCGATCGCTGCCGCCGACATCAATAATTTGGTTCTCATGATCCCTAACTCCCTTTGCTGGTACGTATGGGATGGGCCGCACCGGGGCGCCAGTGACAGCAAAACAAAAGAAAGCTCCGTCACGCGCCACCTGCATCGAAATGGTTTAGCCTCTCGCAACCCTGTCCCTGACTTGCGGCACGAGTGTCCTCATGCGGGGAGACAAGCAGAACGAATTATGCACGTTCCGGATTGAATGGGAAAAGCCGGTACAGTTCGCATGGAACTTGCTCAAATATCGTTTTGTAATGCCTAATGCCGGGCTGGCGCATTCATGTCGATCGATCGAAGCGTGAGAGCCAGCGGCACCATAATTGCACCAATGAGAGCGAGCGCCCAGAACACATCGATATAGGCAAGCAGATTGACCTGAGTCTGCAACGTCCGTGCGATGTAAGCGAAAGCCTGAGCGGCCGCGTCTGCGGCGCTCGATCCCTGCGCCTGGAAAAAATGAGTCACGGCAGCCAGGGTCTGTTGATAGCCGACATCCGATGGCACGATATGTTCGACCAAACGGCTTTGGTGAAACTGCTGGCGCTGCGCCAGCAGTGTCTGGACCAGCGCCACACCTAAAGAGCCTCCAAGATTTCTGGCAACATTGATCAGGGCTGACGCCTGATTCGTCTTCTCTGGCGGCAAGCCTTCATAAGAGGCGGTGATGATGGGAAGAAACAACAGCGGCAAGCCCAGCGCGAGATAAATGCGCGACATCGCAGCAAAGTCGTAGGTGATATTGCCATTGAGACGGGTCAGATTCCACATCGACAGCGCAGCGATCGCGGACCCCGCGGCTATCAGATATTTGGCCTGTACCAAACCGATAAGCCGTCCGGTAACCGGCATCATGATGAGCGTGACAACCCCGCCGGGCGAGAGCACCAATCCCGCCAGCATGGCTGTGTAGCCCAATTCGGTTTGCAGAAACTGTGGAAGAATCTGCGTGGTGGCGATCACGATGGCGCCGGTGCCGAGCATCGCCAGGAAACAGGCGCCAAACTGACGCTGACCCAACAGCCGAATGTCGATGATCGGATCATCGCATACCAACTCCCAGATCACGAGCGCGACCAGGCAGGCTGCGGACATGATCGCGAACACCACGATCATGTTTGATCCGAACCAGTCGTTGCGCTGACCTTCGTCAAGGACGAATTCAAGTGAACCCAATCCCACTGCGACGAGGGCGAAGCCTATATAATCGACGCGCAGGCCCTTGCTTAAGAGCTTTACCCGCTCCTCCTCCGCATCTGACGGCTCTTTCACTAGCGTTCCGACCAGAAACAGTGAAAGCAGACCCATCGGCACGTTAATGAGAAAGATCCAGTGCCAGGAATAAGTATCACTGATCCAGCCGCCGAGCGTTGGGCCAACGATCGGCGCGACCACGACTGCAATGCCGTAAATGGCAAAAGCCTGCCCCCGCTTCGCTGGTGGGAATGAATCGGCAAGGATCGCCTGCTCACTCGTTGCCATTCCGCCACCACCCACTCCCTGGAGAATGCGAAACAACACCAGCGAGTGCAAATTCCAGGCAAGTCCGCATAACAGCGACGCCACTGTGAAGACGGCAACGCAACTCATATAAAAACGCTTGCGCCCGATGACCGTTGACAGCCAGCCCGAGATCGACAGGACGATCGCGTTGGCGACGAGATAACTCGTAATAATGTAGGTGCTTTCATCGATGCCGACAGCCAACCCACCTGCAATGTAACGGAGGGAGACATTGGCGATCGTGGTGTCGAGAACCTCCATAAAGGTGGCGATCGAAACCACGAAAGCAATCAGATAGGGGTTGTGTCTTCCTGCGGCGGAGCGCTCCGGCGACCAGCCGCCTGCCGATCCGTCGTGAGCGGCATCGCTCATCGCACTTTTGTCCAGGGCACCACCGACATGCCCGGGCCGATTGGAATGTCCTCCGGCCAATGATCAACGACGATTTTCACCGGTATCCGCTGCACGACCTTCACGTAATTTCCGGTCGCGTTCTCGGCCGGCAGCAGGCTGAATGCCGTGCCCGAGCCGGGCTGCACCGATGCCACGCGGCCCGTAAGCTTGCGATCCGGATAAGCGTCGATCGTGAATTCCACCGGCTGGCCCGGCCGCATGTACTTCAGTTGGGTTTCCTTGTAGTTCGCGACAATCCACACTTCATCCGGCACGAACATCATCAGGCTCTGGCCTGCGGTCACGAATGAGCCGACCGCGCCGGACAGCCTGACCACGTGTCCTGCCTGCGCGGCAATGATGCGCGTGTACTGCAGATTGAGATTGGCCTGATCGAGTCCTGCTTCAGCCTGCTGAAGCGAGGCACGCGTGCCTTCGAGTTGCGCCTCAAGCGTTTTGACACCGAGCCTCGCCGCACTCAAGGCAGCGTTGCTTCGTGTCATATTGGCCTGCTGGGACTGAAGGTTCGAGTGCGTCTGCTGCTCGTGCTGGACGGTCCCTGCCCCCTTCCGAACCAGATCTTTGGCGCGGCTTTCCTCCTGCTGCGCAAATTCCAGTTGCGCTTTGGCCTGCTCGACCTGAGCCTGAGCCTGATCAATCTGCTCGTGCTGGCTGGCGATCTGCGCCTTGACGTTATCGATATTGGCACGTGCAATGGCGACCTGCGCCTTCGCCTGATCAACAGCATTGCGATAATCGCGATCATCGATCCTGGCCAACAGATCGCCCGCTTGTACATGCTGATTGTCCGTGACCGGAACCTCGGTGACGTAACCGCCGACTTTCGAAGCAACGGAAAAACTGCGCGCGGCAACGAACGCGTCGTCGGTGGATTCGTAATCCCGGATATCGAGCCAGTAGGCCAGGCCCACAATGAGTGCCACAAGAAGAAGACCGGTTACCAGGGCCGTCAGTTTCCAATGCTCGCGCAAGCGCTCCATCAATGACGGCGCCGCTTTGTTCTTTGATCCGTCTTCGGGCTGCCTGACTGCTTCGCGGTCTTTCGACAGGTCCTCAGGATGCGCCTCAGACCGCTGGGGCTTTTCGGCACGAGGTTGCTGTTCTGAGATTCGCGCGTCCAATGAAGGGCCTCGGTTCTATGGCTCGGGGAATGGACGAACGAAGCGGAACTTGGTTCCCGACATCGGCAGCTTTCCCAGATCAAGAAACTGCGTGTGATCGCTAGGCCATCAGGGCTTGGTTGAGCGGACAGCCGCGGCTCATGCGCCGGATGTCACCTGCATGCATTGGCTTGAGCGCCTGGCCGCGCCAGGCACATCGCCAAATTCTCCGGTGAAGTCGGGGGAACAATCTTCCCCATCCAGCAGAGTCATTAGAGCATTTTTCTACTTTTAAACTTCGCCATGCAATTTCATTTTTAATTTCATCGACTTATAGACCAGGCGGCCTTGCCTGCGTAGAAGGATATTCTCCTCAATAGCAATGGCTCATGGATCGTCATGATCGACCTTTCGGTGGTTTCCGGCTTTGTAATCGGATTGGTGTTTGGTGTGGTCGGCTTGCTCAGCGGCTTCTGCCTGATGAGCAGCCTGCGCGACCTGTGGACCACAAGCGACGCCCGCAAGATCCGCAGCTACGCGACCGCCCTTGCCGTTGCAATCCTTGGCACACAGATTCTCGCCGGTGTCGGCCTCGTCAATATCGGCGCCTCGATCTACCTGCAGCCTTCATTCTCGGCGCCGCTGATCTTTTTCGGCGGCCTATTGTTTGGCCTCGGCATGGTTCTCGCCAATGGCTGTGCGTCACGCGCTTTGGTGCTGCTCGGCAAGGGCAACCTGCGCTCGCTCGTTGTCATCATCGTGATCGGCATCACCGCGCAGATGACGCTGAAGGGCTTGATTGCGCCGGCGCGTATTGCGTTTCTCGACTGGACAAAGACCGCACCAACAGCCGTCTCCGCGCCTGCCTTGCTGGCGACGATGGGTCTGGACGACATCTCGGCGCGACTGATCGCCACGGTGATCGCAAGCGGCGCGCTGCTGATCTACGCGTTCTCGGACAAAACCTTCCGCCGTTCCTACGGTCAGGTTGCAGCAGGTCTCATTATCGGTCTGCTGGTGGTCGCAGGCTGGGCTGCGACCGGCTGGTTCGCAGCGGATGATTTCAATCCGGTCCCTGTGGCGTCGCTGACGTTCGTCTCGCCGCAAGCGGACTCCGTCCAGTACGTCATGTTGTCCACCGGACTGACGCTGAACTTCGGTATCGCGCTTGTGGCCGGCGTTCTGGCTGGAAGCCTCACGACCGCAACATTGACCGGTCGCTTCGCGTTTGAAGGCTATACGTCAGTCGCCCACACCGGCCGCTCGATCGCAGGCGCAGCCTTCATGGGGATTGGAGGCGCAATGGCTTATGGCTGCTCGATCGGCCAAGGCCTGACGGGCGTCTCGACGCTCGCGATGCCCTCTTTCATTGCACTCGCGGGTATCCTCTCCGGCGCAGCGTTTGCGATCCACAGCAAGACTCGTCTGCTCGCATTCGCATTCCGGTGAAGGCGCGGCCTTGGCCGCACGCTGCTTTCACAATTTCAGAAGTCCAGCTTGTCGCGGATCGCGTCGAGGCCAGCCTGTGCACACTTCTCGTCCTTGTCGCCGCCTGGCGCGCCAGATACGCCGATCGCGCCAAGAAGCGTGCCACCTGTCTCGATTTTCAGGCCACCGCCAAGCATGGTGACCCGCGGCAGATCCGCAAGACGCGGATCGAGCGTGCCATCCTTGATCGAGGCAACCAGCTGGGAGGTATCAGCGCGAAAACCGACCGTGGTCCACGCCTTCCGCTTCGCTGTTTCGTTGGCCGGAAGTCCGGCGTAGCGATCGCGCAACAGGACCTGCGTTTCTCCGAAGCGATCGACCACCACGACGGAAACCTGATAGCCATCCGTGCGGCATTGCTGAAGCGCCGCGCGCGCCGCATCCAGCGCCACTTCCGGCGTCAACGACTTGTAGGTCACGGTTGCCTCTTCCGCCCTCGCCGCCGAGACTCCCACGACGCAGGAGAGGACACACATCAGACTCCGCAGCATGACACACATATCGGTCACCTCATTTGAAGACTGTTACGGCCGGAGATAGGTCCAGCCCTGCTCCTGCAACTCGCTCAACTTCACAACCCCCGAAGGGACGATGCTCGCCTGCGGCACGATCGTGATCGGGTGCCCTTCCTTATGTTCCATGCCCGCCTTGGTGTTGCCGCAGGCGGAAAACGTCACTTTGGAGGGGAACGCCATCTCGGAAATTTGCTTCAGGCGATCTTTTACCGGCGACTTGTCGTCACGATACATGTTCAGGCCCGGCCCGAACGCTACGACGTCGATCTCAACCGTTTCACCCTTGTCGTTATAATACTTCATGATGTTGGTGACATTGTTGAGCGCCAGATTCATCATGGCTGGATCGTTCTGATCGACCTGAACGGCAATGCGATGCGGCTTGGCATCGGCCGCATGCGCGGCGGAGAACATCGAGAACATGATCGTGAAGGCCGCAGCCAGCTTCCAGAAGGTCCGCATGTCGAAATCTCCTATCCCTAGGGACGAACGATGGTGTAGCTCTTTTCGGCGAGAGACAACAGGAACGGCACGCCTGCCGGAACCAGCCTGGCCTTGGGGTTCATCTCCGGCCGTTTTCCGGTTTTGCGCTCGATCGTCTCGAGCGTGTAATCACAGACATTGAATGTCACGCCCTGGGCGATAAGGCTGTCAACCTGCTGCCGCCGTGGGCTGTCGGCCTTCAACAGGTCGATGCCAGGACCGAACGCCACGACCTGCACATCGACCGAATCCGGCCCGTAGACAGTCAGCAGCTTGTTGGCAATGCTGACGATCAGCCCGTCTTTCTCCGAGCTGCTGTCCGACAGTTGCAAGGCAATGTGATGTTCGATGAAGGGTCGCGCGGCCGCCTTTGCGGCGAGCGATTCAACCTCGTTGGCATCCTGCGCACAGGCAGGACCTGCTCCGGCGATGGCCGACACGCTCCAAACAAGAGCGGCGGCGACCAGAACAAATCCACTACGCTTCATCATGTCTGGCCTGCATACCCCGGATTGCCGTCGACACCCACAATGGTCACCTGAGAGCCAGCCGATTTCGGCTTCGCTTTGCCGTCACGCAGATAACTCGCGACGGTCTCCCAAACCGGCGCACCCTTCTGCTCGTTGAGCGACGCCCAGCCCGCGACCTTATACGACTTGGCCGGATCGAGCGCGGCACTATCGAATTTCATCTCGGAAATCCGTTTACCCACAGTCTCGTTCGGCGCACAACGATACGACATGCCACCGGTGCGAACCATATCGCCACCCTGCTGATAGTACGGATCGAGGTTGAACAAATTATCGCAGATATCCTCCAGCACGGCCTTGATCTGCTCGCCGGTCATCGGCTGCACATAGACCTCGGGATAGGTTATCGCGGTCTGGGACATGATTGCTTCCATCGTGATCGGCTGGCCGCTCAGCACCGTGGTGCCCCAACGGAAGCCGGGCGACAGCGCGATCTCAGCGTCGAGCTGTTGACGCAGCGCGTCGCAGATCATTTCGTCCATCGTGCCGTTGAAATTGCCGCGGCGATACAGAAGCCGGTCAGCATTGCCAACCCTCTCGTCCAGCATCTTGGCATGAGGAGCACGCAGCTTCTCCACCAGCGCGGCCATCTCCGCGTCGGCCTTGAGTTCGTTGCTGAACACTGGCAGCAGCCTATAGCTCACATTCTTGACGGCACCTTTGCCCAGTTCGAGATCGAGCACGCCAAGATATTTGCCATTGGAGCCGGCATTGGTGACGAGAGTCTTGCCGCCCGCGTTGGCGATGCTGATGGGCTGCGGTACGACGTCATGCGTATGACCGCCGAGAATAACATCGATGCCAGTGACGCGGCTCGCCAGTTTGAGATCGACATCCATGCCGTTGTGCGACAGCAGCATCACCGCGTCGACCTTCTCGTCGTTACGCAGGCGATTGACGACCTTCTGCATCTCGTCATCGCGGATGCCGAACGTCCAGTCCGGCGTGAAGCGCTTCGGATGTGCGATTGGCACGTAAGGAAACGCCTGGCCGATGATGCCGATCCGGTAGTCACCCATCTTCCTGATGATATAAGGCTTGAACACTCGTCCGCTGTCACGGTCGAACGCCTCGGCATCGTTGAAAGCTGCCTCTTCCGTCAGGAAGACGTTCTGTGCGATGAATTCGCCCTTGAAATCGGCAAGGTTCTTGCGGAACGTCTTCTCGCCATAGGTAAATTCAAAATGGCCGGTCATCGCCTCGATGCCGAGCAGGTTCGCAGCCTGCACCATGTCCGCGCCACTTGTAAGGTTGGCAACGCCGCTCCCCTGCCACAGATCGCCGCCATCAAGCAGGATGGACTGCCCGTCCGGCACGGCGCTGCGCAGCATCTTCACCAGCGTCCGCAGATGCGCGAAGCCGCCCATCTTGCCGTAACGCTGCGCCGCAGTCTCAAAATCGAGGTACGTGAAGGCATACGCCTCCGGCGTGCCCGGCCTCATTCCGAACCGCTCGAGAAAGTGCTCGCCGACGAGATGCGGTGGATGCCCCTTCATCGAGCCAACACCGATGTTGACGCTCGGCTCGCGGAAAAATACCGGGCCCAACTGCGCATGCGTATCCGTCATGTGAAGGATGCGCGCATTGCCTGACGGCTTGAAGTCATAGAGCGATGCATCAGCCGCCCGGCCGGCACGCGGCAACGACAGGACAGCCGGCATCGCTACCGCTAATTTTAGCAGTTCTCGTCGGTAGATCAGCATTTATATGCTCTCAAACAGTTAGCGAATAACGGCGTTTTGCCAGAGCTTGTCTTCGCGTTCGGTCTGCGCGATGGATGCGTTGGCCAGAGCTTCGGCATGCTTGGCCTGACTTGTCGCAACGTCGAAGTTGCCTTCGTCCGCAGCTTTCTTGGCAGCTTTCAGAGCGGCGGCAGTCGTGGTCCACTGATTTCTCAGTTCGCCTGCCTTCTTGTTGGCCGCCTCAGCCTTTTCATAAGCCGCCTTGAACGTATCCGCCGTCTCCGCAGCATGGGCGGATGTCAGCGCCATCAGGACGGCGGCACCCGCAACGATCGATGTCATGATCCGCATGGTCACCTCCTACGGCCGCGCGCCAGGACCCGAGATCGGGATCCCATTGGCCATGTACGACAGATAATATTCAACGTCGCGGTACTCGGGATCCTGCGGCTTCAGCGGTACGCCGCGCACCTGGCTATTGCAGGACGTGAGGCGGCGGCTGGTGGTACCCATGCCGCCCCACTCGGAGCGATAGATCGGCAGCGCATTCATGATGCCAAGCGCCGGCGCGAGAATTTCGGCTCGGATGTGCTCGCCCGGAGCCTGAACGTGGCAGCTCGCGCAGGAGAAATTGAACTGCCCACGACGCTGATAGAAATACTGCTTGCCCTTCTGGTAAGCTTCCAGCGCCTTCGGGTTATCCTTCGGAATCTTGATGTCGAACGGCTTGCCGCGCGACGTAAAGGCCATATAGGCCGTCACCGCCGCCATGTCGTCCTTCATGTAATTATAGGGCTTCTCGCCATTCTTCTCGAGGCACTGGTTGACAGCGACTTCGAGGGTAATGACCTCATTCGTCTTCTCGTCGAAGTAAGGATAGTTCTGGCGAACGCCGATACCCTTGTTCTCAAAGCAGTCGGCGAACGTCTTGCCATTCTTGAACGGCTTCTCGAACAACTCCTTGCCCTTGTCGAGCGCGAAATCGTAAGGCGGGAAGACTTCCTTCTCGATCCACTGCTTCCGCAGCCCCTCATTCATCGAATAAGGGCCGTTGGCGAAGTCGTCGAGTTGGACCTTGGGAAACTTGTCCGTGAAGTATTTGCGGAATGCCTTGAAATCTTGTTCAGGCGACGTAGCCGCCGTCTCGGCCCGCGCCAATTGCGAACCCGCGAGCATTCCCAGCGCCACCAACAATGCGAAACCGCGCATCATTTCATTCCTCCCGGTTCGATCCTCACATAATCTTGGCGGTCGTGGTGTCCGTGGCACCCTTGTTATCAATCCAGGTGATCTTGAGGTCATCGCCCTTCTTGCCGCCCTTGAAGGCGAACTTGATGAAAGGATCCTTGGAGACCGCCGGCCCCCACAATGCGGTAAACACAGTCTTGCCACCGGTTTCGAACTGGACCGTCTCGATATGATGAGGCGGAATGAGATTTCCCTTGGAATCCTTGACGAAGCCGGAATCCATCGGGTGCTGCACGAGTGCCTGCACTTCAGTGGTGTCGGCGCCAGCGATGGCGCGTACGCGAATAGTCGATGCCATGACCTGTTTCCTCCTCAGCCGCCGCAGCCGCCGACAGTGACTTTAACTTCCTTGGTGGCGCTGTAGAGCTTGCCATCCGACTCGACGATGGCGACGACCTTGCTGGTCTTGGCCATCTTCAACCGATTGGACACCGACGGCAGCGTGCCTTCAGGAATCTTGTATGACGCAGCGAGTGCAAAGGGATTCTCGAGCACCAGCAGCGAAATCGCCGTCACCTTCGGCAGCGTGGAGCTGACACTGATCGGCACAACGGCGCCGTTCTCGGCAATTTCCGGCGCGTCGAGCTTGACCTTGTCGGACGCCTCGGCCGACTTGCCGTACAGCGCCTTGAGAGCGTCGGCTTCGTTCTTCTGCTTGAAGGCCTCAGCCGGCCAGCCTGCGGCGTCGGCCGCGAAAGCCGCAACCGAGCGCATGACGTTGAGACTCGCGCCCAGCACGGCCGCAAGCGCGGCTCCCTTCAACAGACCCCTGCGCGACGTGCGCAGGTCGGGCAGTTTTGCGGTAAACATTCGATTTCCTCCGGGGTTTTCTTAGAGCTGATAGAGAAAGTCGACGATCGCCGAGATTTCTTTATCGGTCAGAATAAGGTTGCGGCCAAAGGGCGGCATCACTGTCTGCGGGTTGCGCTTGGTTTCGTCCTCGATGATTGCGGTCAATTCCTTCCGGTCCGGGAAGCGCGCCTTCATGTTGCTAAGCTCCGGACCGATGGAACCCGGAAAGTCACCGCCCTTGAATGCGTGACACGTGATGCAATTGCCCTTGCTGCGATTGAGCGCCAGCGCTTTCCCGTCCAACGGTTCTGTCGGCTGGGCGTAGGCCGCAACAGGTGCAGCCAAGGCAATCAGGGTTGCTGCAGTTGCGAGATGAAGACGATTAAAGTGCATCCTGCGCGCTCCAATTTACTTCGGTTGCATGTTGTCGAGCGGACCGGAGGTCCTTGGCGTCAGGTCCTTCCCTTCAGCCGTCGAAACAACCTTCAATGTTGATGGATCAACACACTTCGTCATGCAAGGCTTCATTGCCGTATCCGGACGCGGATCCTGCCATGTAAAGCTATCATGGTTAGGCATTTTAACCTTTGGCAAGGACTCTTTGTCCGCGACAAAGTCCGCCGGAACAATATTATTCAGATTTAGAACGTATGCGGTCAGTGCGTACACATCGTCTGCCGATAGAGTTCGGGGTGTCGGAAACGGCATGGCGCGGTTGATGTAGTCCCAGAGCGTTACGGCGAAGGGCCAGTAGCTGCCAACCGTCGGCTCGGGACGATCCGCCGTGAGCGTGCCAGTGCCGCCCGCAAGCTTGGGGTAGCGCCCCTCACCTTCGCCGAACATGCCGTGGCAGGAGGAGCACTGGTCAGCAAAAATCTCCGCGCCATGGTTTACGTCGCCCTTGCCGGGCGGCAGTCCCTTGCCATCCTCGGCACGAGCGTCGATATCCCAGCCCTTGATCTGCTCAGGCGTTGCAGGTGTGCCGTAGTCGAAGCGCTGGTGTGTCTCGCCCGCCATGGCAGGCGCAAGAACGGCCGGGATAGCATTCGCCGCCAGCAAGGCGGCTGCGAGCATCGCGAGCCGCAGATTAGCCAAGCTGGACATCGTAAACGCTCCCATCGGGCTTCACTTGCCAGGTCTGAATCGAGTTGTTGTGGTAGACCGAATTGGTGCCACGCACTTTTCGCAACGCAGCGAGCGTCGGTTGCACGAATCCCGTCTCGTCGATCGCGCGCGATTCCAGAAAAGCGGGCTTGCCGTCCCAGCGCCACGGAATCGTAAAGCGCGTGAGCGCCTTCGACAGGACAGGCTCCTTCAACTCAGCCTGCCGCCAGTTCGCGCCGCCATCAGTGGAGACGTGAACTTCCTTGATCTTGCCGGTGCCGGTCCAGGCGAGGCCGCGGATTTCATAGAGGCCCGGTCCGCTGAGCGGCATTTCGGGGCACGGGAACGTAATCACCGACTTGGCGTCGATCAGCCATGTGAAGCCGCGCGATTTTCCGTCCGGCATCAGGTCAGTGTATTTCGAAGTCTCCTCGCGGGTGTACCAGGGCTTGTCGCCCACCTTGATGCGCCGCAGCCATTTGACGCTGACATTGCCTTCCCATCCGGGAACGACCAGCCGCAGCGGATAACCCTGCTCCGGCCGCAGCGCTTCGCCGTTCTGCGCGTAAACCAACAGGCAATCGTCGAGACATTTGTCGAGCGGCAGGCTTCGCGCCATGTGAGCGCCGTCCGCGCCCTCGACCAGGATCCACTTCGCGTCCTTCTTCAACCCGACTTCTTCGAGCAATGTTGAGAGCTTCACCCCGGTCCACTCCGCGCAACTCACCATGCCATGAGTGAACTGCAACGAATTGAGCTGCGCGCCACGCCATTCCATGCCGCCATTGGCGGGACACTCGATGAAATGGATACGTGACGTCGAAGGAAATCGCATGATGTCCTTCATCGTCAGGATCAGCGGGCGATCAACCAGCCCGTGAATCATCAGGCGATGCTTGTCGACCTCGACGTCGGGACGGCCCGCGTGATAACGCTCGAAGAACAGACTGTTGGGCGTAATGATGCCGTGCAGGCTCTGCAGCGGCGAGAAGCTGATCGAGGATTCGGTGCCGGCCGTCAGCCATGGCACATTGCGGCGGATGACGCCAGCCTGCTCGGGCGAGGGCTTGCCGTAAGGTTGATCGACGACACCGGCGCCGATCGACTGCGACCATTCGTTTTCGGCCGGCGGCGCGGCATCATCGGCGCGCGCGCCGGTGCTGTCCAGCATCGCCGCGCCTGCGGCAACGCCTGCCATTTTCAACAAGAGCCGCCTCGGTATTTGGACTCGCTCCGACCCGGCAGCTAGAGACGCCTTACGGGCGTCTCTCAATAAAGAGAAAGACACTCCATCTCCTCCCTGAGCGGTCAACCATTACATTGGGACCATTTGTTTTACTTATTGTTCTAGATCAAATATCATCGCCTACTAATTTAGTCAACGCTAAACCAAGCAAGTGGCGTTCTACCGGCAAAATTGGTAGAGTGAATCACAGAAAAGATTTTCAGGACCGATTTCGATGAGTACGGCTCTCGCGGCAAAAACGCGCGCGAACAAGTTACGCCCGGATCAATTGCTGGAACAACAGGCACGAGACGTCTCCCGCCTCTTGAGCGTGCTCGCAAACGAAAACCGCTTGCTGATTGTTTGCTATCTCATGATGCAAAACGAAATGAAGGTCGGAGAACTGGTCGATGCATTGCATCTCAGCCAGTCCGCACTTTCACAGCACCTGACCAAGCTGCGCGAAGAAGGGCTCGTCGAATTCCGGCGCGAGTCGCAAACGCTCTACTACAAGATCGCCGACGAGCGCGTGACCAAACTCGTCAAGGTCCTCAAGAAACTGTACTGCGACGACACCATATGAAAAACCTGCTGCGCGTATCCGTACTGGCGTGGGCGATGCTTCCCGCGACCCTCCTCGCTCAAAACAAGGTGCCGGATTACGCGCCGCTGGACCAGCCCATCACGGTGGATCAGGTCCCCGGTAAAGACATTTACTACAGCATTGGCCATCCCGGTATTCCGGGCAAAGCCAACGAAGGCAACACATCCAACGCCGGCTACGTCGTGACGCCTGAAGGTGTCGTCGTGTTCGACGCGCTCGGCACGCCGTCGCTCGGCTGGGCGCTGCTTCAGGACATTCGCAAGCGGACCAGCAAGGATATCCGCTACATGGTGGTCAGCCATTATCACGCCGATCATATCTACGGCTTGCAGGCGTTTCGTGACCACAGCCGCGCGATCATCATCGCGCAAGAAAATTCAAGCGATTATACCGAAAATAAAGAAACCTCTGACGAGCGTGCGGACGAGCGGCTCGACCAGCGCCGCGACGCTCTCGCTCCGTGGGTCGACGAGCATACAAGAATTATCCCGCCCGATATCACCTTTGACGACCGGCTTACGATCGCGCTCGGCGGCAAGCATTTCTCGCTGATTTTCGCAGGCCCCGCTCACTCCAAGAGTGACATCATGATGATGGTCGAGCCGGACGGCGTTTTATTCGCCGGCGACATCGTCCAGAATGGCCGCATTCCGTTCATGAACAGCGACGATGTCAGCACGACACACTGGCTCAAGGCGCTTGACGACGTGCGAGCCCTCGATCCCAAATACATTATTCCGGGGCACGGCCATCCCTCGGCCGCCGCGCAGGAAGCCATCGCGTTCACCCGCGATTACATTCTGTATGTCCGCAATGCCATGAGTCAGGCAGTCGCCAACTGGGTCGATTTCGACACCGCCTATAGTGCGACGGACTGGACCAAATACAAGGACTACCCCGCTTTCGAGAGCAACAACCGGGGCAATGCGTATCGCATTTTCCTTGAACTTGAATCCTCACAGTTCAAAAAATAGGACAGATGCCTTAGGATAGTTGCCTTCGAGGATTTCGCGCCAGAGGATATTGATGACGTCGACGATCCGAATACAAGCCCATCTGATCGGGGATGCGACCGAGGTTCAGGCCTTGATCAAACATCCAATGGATTCCGGCTTCGCCAAGGACGGCAGCAACAACCCCATTTCCGCCCACTACATCGAAACCCTCAGCTTCGCACATAACGGCAAGGTCATTTTCTCCGCGAACTGGGGACCAATGGTGGCGCGGCAGCCCTACGTCAAATTTTCCTTCAAGGGTGGAAAGGTCGGCGACACCGTCACGGCCCAGTGGGCCGATAACAAACGCACGGTCGACAGCACCACGACCCGGATCAAGACTGATTAGGATCTGAACGCGGGCAAGCTACTCAAGAGCCAGCTTGGCAACATCCCGCGCCATGACCTTGAAGCTGGATCGGCGGGCACGGGACTGAGCCGTAGGAACAGAACACGCAACAATCTCCAGCCTTCGGGCGCAAGAGAGTGTGACAGCCCTCACATTCGTAGAAGAACTGGCAGGCGTCCGTGGGCATCTCCTCGACCTTGCGGTGGCCACAGTGCGGACAACTGATCTCGGAGTGAAGTTCGGGTTGCATGGCACTCTCAGCGAAATTTCTTATGGTGGCGCGCCCGAAAACCTGGGCTGGAGCACCGGTTGTATCCGGTCACCGCAAACGAATATGGCTGGCAGCATGAAGTAAAAAGAAACCTTCCTCTGCCAGCCACTTTTCCGAGAACTAACCTTACTTCTTGTTGCCGCTGGCGTCGAACTGCTTGAGGAAAGCGATCACGTCCGCGCGCTTACTGGCCTGCGAAATGCCGGGGAACGACATCTTGCCGTGCGGCGCGAGATGCTTCGGATTGGTCAAGTAATCGTCGAGCGTCGCCTCGTCCCAGATCTTGTTCTGGCTATTGCCAGCCTTGAGGTCTGCCGAATAGCTGTAACCTTCGACCGAACCCCATTTCCGTCCCACCACGCCGTTCAGTTCAGGGCCGACCTTCGTCTTGGCCCCGGGGCCAATTGCGTGACAGGCCATGCAGACCTTGAAAGCCTGTTCGCCCTTGGCCGGATCGCCGGCTTCGGCGTGAGCGGCACCTGCAAAGGCAATAAGGGTGGCGGCAGCAACGATCCAGCGCATCTTCTTCTCCTTGGCTTGCTTGTATAGCAGACTGCAGCCACGCGAGAGGCGGCCGCGACGGCACACCTATATCACGATGTGCTCAAGGCGCAGCAAGAACGAAGATGGGTGTATTAATCTTTTGATGAAGATGATGGAGCGCGATCTAGAGGCCGATCGCTAATCCGTCGCTACGCGGATCATGAGCGCCTTCAATCAGCCCATCGTCATGAATGATGATAGCTCCGGCCTGTCCTCCGAGCGGACTGTTCGCCGAAATCATGCTGGTTTCGTGACCACGCGCTGCCAATTCCTGCGCGGTTGCAAGACCGACGCTTTCCTCAAGCTTCAGCGTGTCACGGCTATCGGAAAACGTCTTGCCGAGCAGGAAGCGCGGTTGGCTCAAGGCAGCCAGCGGATCGAGACCGTAATCGAGCAGACGGGTCAGCAGCACTGTCAGTGTCTGTGGCTGGCCGTCCGCGCCCTGCGTGCCATACAACACATGCGGCTTGCCGTTCTTCATCGCGAGGCCGGGATTGAGCGTATAAAATGGCCGCTTGCCGGGCGCGATCGCGTTCGGGCTGCGCCGATCGATGCTGAACGCAGCCCCGCGGTTCTGCCAAAGCACGCCGGTGTCACCTGCCACGACGCCGCTGCCCCAATCGAAGTAAGTACTTTGCAAAACGCTAACGCTGCACCCTTGCGCGTCAGTCGCGGCGAAATAGACCGTGTCGCCGGTGCGAAACAGATGCGGCCAGGGCATTGCCTGCGCCTTGATCGCGGCCGCCTTGCTTTCAAGCCGGGACAGCGCAAGCCTCTGCGCAATATCGGTAACGACGAAATCCGGATCGGCAATGCCGTCGCGGTCGAGAAAGGCCTGCTTCACCGCTTCGACACAGCGATGATAATACTCCGAGCTTCCCTCCTCGACACCGTCGAAACCGACCCGATTCAGGATGCCCATGATTTCCAGCGTGGTGACGCCCTGGGTCGGCGGCGGCGGCGCCAGCAGCGTCACGTCATGATAATCCACCGATACCGCCTGTTCCTGGCGACTGAACGTTTTTGCAAGATCGGCGGCCGTCAGCGGCGAACCGACCGCCTGCAAACCCTTTCCGATGCGCGCGGCCAACTCGCCTTCGTAGAACTCGCGAGCGCCATTTCGGGCAATCTGCTTCAGGCTATGCGCAAGGTCTTTCTGCACAAACAGATCACCGGGCTTCGGCGCCCTGCCGCCCGGCAGGAACAGGCTGGAGAACCCCGGCCAGTCAACCAGTTCCTTTTCGCGGAAGGATGTCCAGAACAGTTGCGAGCCCGTGACCGGAAAGCCGCGTTCTGCATAGAGGATTGCTGGTTCGAGCAACGACGCAAAATTTCTGGCCGTGCGCTTATCGCTCACCCAATGCTCGCGCGCATAGTCATAGGCCTGACGCCAGGAATCTACTGCGCCAGCACTGACGACAGTAGATTGTGGGCCGCGCGCCGCGATCGGCCTATTATAATTCGGCAGTTTCTCAGCGGCCTGCCCCAACCCGAGCAGCACGGTGTTACGGCCCTGTGCATCCGCGATCATCCAGATCGCATCGCCGCCAAGACCGCAGAAGTGTGGATAGGTCACGGCAATCACCGCCCCCATCGCAATCGCAGCCTCAATCGCGTTGCCACCCTCACGCAGGACTTTCGCACCCGCTTCGCTTGCAAGCGTATGCGGGCTTGTCACCATTCCGGTTTGCGATTGCGCCAGCCGTGGATCACCAAAGGCAATGGATGACGGCGGCAATGGGCTTCCCGGCACCCGCCGAGCGCTGTCCGCTTTCAACGCCTGTCCGGAAAGCCCTGTCATTGCCTCATCCTTTCAGTTGCCGGGCCGCTTACGACACGGCTTCTTCAACGCAAGAGGAGGAATTTTCCTCCGCCGCATGATGATGGTGAGCACCAAACGTCGCAGTGGCCCACGCATAGATCGGGCCAAGTGCGTTCATCGCCAGCGAGGCGAACAGCGCCGCATACGGATCGCCCGGGATCGGCCCGAACTTGCCGAAATAGGTGGCAAAGAACGAGGCAAAGCCAAAGAACATGCCAGGAATGAAGCTGAACGTCGAAATACGACCCAGCGACATCATCGTTCCGTTGAGTGTGAACAGGATCACGCATTCCGCGGCGATGTAGGCGTTGCCTGTGAAATATTGCGAGGCGATCTTGAAGCACACAACGATGGCGCAGGCGAAGAAACCGCCGATTGCCATCGTCGGATAGAACTTCTTCATCACCGCCGGCGTCGGACCACCGGCCGCGAACGTCGCGGCCCAGGTGATGAAGATCGCCCATGGCGGGAAGTGGAATGCAGTCATCGAGATGAAGATGGTAGTTACTGCAAGCAGCGATGCGACAATTTCCGCTGGTAGTTTGTTCATGTTGGTTTCCTCCTGATTAGCGTGTGGCTGAAGCGGTCTTCTTGGCTTGGGCGTGAGTATGCGGCTCCGCATGGGCGTGACCGCACGTGCGACAGATCTTCGTATCGAGCTTTGTCATCGCAGCGACGCGGCCGCGCTTGAACACCCAGGAACGCGCCGGGATGTCGAGAAGCGCGTCGGCAACCACGTGCGTGTCGAGGATCATCAGATCCGCGGGCTTGCCGACTGCGAGGCCATAGTCCTTGCTGATACCAACCGCGCGGGCGGCATCGGTCGTGCTCATCTTCAGGATTTCCGCCTGATGGTCCGGCGTGCCAAACTGGATCAGGTGTGCGAGCATGTTGCCGATCACCAACGGGTCGGCCTTGCCGAACGGCGTGAAGGCGTTGCGCACATTGTTCGACGCATAGGCGACGTTGACGCCCCCCGCCCGCAAGGCCCGCACCGGCGTGAGGCCGCGGCGCTGGTTCACCACGTCCTTGCGGCCACCGAGATAAACGTCAGTCGCCGGCAGGGTGATGATGGCAATATCGGCTTCATGCAACAGGTCGATCAGCGGCTTCAGCTTCTCCGGCTCGAGCGAACCGGGGCTTGTCACATGACCCAGCGCAACACGGCCCTGATAGCCGGTCTCGATGGTCTTGCGGGCGATGTATTCCGCCGACATGAAACGCTGATCGCTTGCGTCGTCAGAGAAATCAGCATGCATGTCGACCGGCAGGTCATGCTTGATCGCCATCGCGAACACTGTGTCGACGTGCTTCTTGGTATCCTCCCAGGAAATCTCGTTATAGGGGCAACCGCCGACCACGTCGGCGCCAAGGGCAATCGCCTTCTCCATCAATTCGACGACACCCGGCGTCTTGAGGATGCCTTCCTGCGGGAAGGCGACAATCTGCAGGTCGATCAGATCGCGATATTCCTCTCGCAGTTCAACCGCGGTCTCGACACCGATCAGATTCTGGATAGGATCGACATCGGGGTGTGCCCGGATCAGCGTCGTGCCGTTCGTGATCGCCATGTCCAGCACCCGGCGGGAGCGCTCCAGCACGTCTTCGCGCTCCTGCTTCGATTTCAGGATGCCGGTGACGCGGATCGCCTCCTCCAGCGTGCCGAGACGCGCGGGCATGCGGCGGTGGAGAAATGCTTTTTCGAGGTGCAAATGCGCCTCGATGAAACCGGGCAACGCAACGCGGCCTTCCGCGTCAATTTCCTCGGTTCCGGTCCGGTCGAGTTGTTCCTCGATGGCTGCAATACGGCCGTCCTTGATTCCGATATCGACGAGCGGCTTGTCGTCTTCGATCCGGACCCTGCGGATAATCATATCCATGTTGGTCGCGCTCCCTGTGAACTGCCGGTTTTCCGGCTTTTTGCCGTGCCTGAGCGATCCGAGGATTCGTTGGCATCTTGCTAACCATGACGTTAGCGGGCGGCCGCCCTGACGGTAATCGGCGGCGTCCTAATCGGGTCTAGGAATTTTCCTAGACCAGGCCCGGCCCGGCCCCAGGCCGTGGCGCATGGCGTAGTGGACCAGATCCACCACCGTCGCGGCATCGAATTTGAGCAGAATGTTGGTCTTGTGCGTGCTCACCGTCTTGACGCTGAGATCGAGCTTGCGGGCGATGTCGGAAATCTTGCGGCCATCGATCAACAGATCAAAAATCTCCCGCTCGCGCGGCGTGAGGCGGCGATGCGGCTCATCTTCGGGCTGCGTTTTGAGGAGCGCTGACTGCGTCGCCGTGGCGCTGACAAACATCTCATCGTTGGCGACCTTGCGGATCGCCTGGATCAATTGCTGGCTGGCGCTGCTTTTGGTGACATAACCGGCGGCCCCCGCCTTGAGTGATTCGATCACATACTGATGTTCGTCATGCATGCTGAGCACGATCACCCGGCCACTGCCGATCTTCGCAACCACGTCGGCCAACAGCGCAATGCCACTGCGTCCCGGCATCGACAGATCAAGCAGGACGACATCGCAAGGCGACGACAACAATGCGAGAAGCTCCTGCCCGTTGGTCGCCTCCCCGATGATCGCGAGATCGTCATGCTCGGCCAGAATCTGTTTCAGACCCTCGCGGAAAATCGCATGGTCATCGGCGAGTACAAGTCGGATCATGACGGCAGTTTGTCCTGTAAGATCGGATCATTCAATGGCAAACGGACGGAGACAATCGTGCCGCCCTGTGGGTTGTCGCTGATGGCGACAGACCCGCCAAGCGCGCGGGCCCGCTCGCGCATGCCGACAAGCCCAAGCTTGTTGAGTTGAGAGGCACCCCGATCGATCCCGCATCCATTGTCGGTGATCTCGACATGCAACTCTTTCCCTTCATGGGAAACAACGACGCTCGCGCGCTTCGCTTCGCCATGGCGCATCACGTTGGTCAGCGCCTCCTGCACAATACGGAACACGGCCGTCGAAACCGCGCTGTCGTAGCTGATATTTTCCTTGTCGAACGACAGCGAGATATCGAGACCACCAAGCTCGGCGGAATTCTGGGTGAGCCATTTCATCGCTGCGACCAGGCCAAGTTCGTCCAGAATCATCGGTCGCAAATTGACCGCGATGCGGCGCAGGTCGGTCACCGAACGATCCACGATCGACACCAGCCGGTCGACGCGTGACTGAAGCATATCCTGCGATGCAAGCCGCTCATGCAGCCAGATCAGTTCGATCTTCAGCGCGGTCAGGGTCTGGCCCAATTCATCGTGCAACTCTCGCGAAATCCTGGCTTGCTCCTCCTCTCGCACCGATTGCAGGAAGGAGGACAGTTCGCGAAGCTGCGCGCGCGAGCGAAGCAGCTCATCGGCCGCGGCCTTCCGCTCGGAAATGTCACGCGAGATGCCGACCGTGCCGATGATGTGCCCCTCACCGTCACGGATCGGCGATTTGATGGTCTCAAACCATAACAGCCGGCCGTCCGGATCGGAGCGGGTTTCCTCGTAGCGCCGCCGCCGACCGCTTTTCACCACGGCCCGGTCGGTCTGCATGTAAATGTCGGCAATATCGGAAGGCCATATATCGTATGGCGTCTTGCCGATCACCTCGTCTTCCCGCAGCCCGATGATCGCCAGATAAGCCGAATTGACGGCAAGATACCGGGAATCGCGATCCTTCAGCCACGCCGGGTCGGGGATGTTGTCGAGCAGCGCGCGTTGCTGCTGTTGCTCAAGGTCACGCACCTGAAACCACCGGAAATTTTGCAAGGCTCTTGTGTCAGGTTACATCGGCCCATGTCCTGCGCAAAGAAAGTGCAGTCAGGTTATCGGGCAGCCGTTGCGGATGACACACCGGGCGCAATCGGATAGGTTCCCGCCACCTCGCGATCGCAAGCTACGCCGACCTTTCATGCGCATTCTCGTTTTTCAGCACCTCGCCATCGAGCACCCAGGCATCTTCCGCCAGTTCTGGCGCGATGATGGCGATCACCCAACCACCGTCGAAATCGATGAAGGCGAGCCCATCCCCCCGTTCGAAAACTTCGATCTGCTGGTGGTGATGGGTGGGCCGCAGGATGTCTGGCAGGAGGATCGCTTCCCTTGGCTGGTGCAGGAAAAAGCTGCAATCCGCCGCTGGGTTCAAGGCATGAGAAAGCCCTATCTCGGCATTTGCCTCGGCCATCAGTTGCTGGCGTCGGCGCTTGGCGGCAAGGTTGGCAAGATGTCCACCCCCGAGGTCGGGCTAGCCCCCGTGACACTCACGCGGGATGGACTCTCAGACCCCGTTCTGAGGGATTTTCCGCAGACCGTGGACAGTTTCCACTGGCATGGCGCGGAGGTCTCCGAACCGCCCGCGGGTGCCACTGTCCTTGCATCGAGCGCTCTCTGCGTCGTGCAGGCCATGCGATGGGGCCAGCATGCCTACGGCTTCCAGTATCACTGCGAGATCGAGCCTTCGACGGTCGATGACTGGGGTCAAATTCCGGCTTACAGGGCCAGTCTCGTCAAGGCGCTCGGCGAGGAAAGAGCCGCACGCCTGGCCTCCGACGTGCTGCCCCGGCTGCCCGGCTTTCGTGCCTCGGCGCTTCAACTCCATCGCAACCTGATGAAGATGATCGGTCCCGACGGACGGTAACGTACGCGTCCTGCCTCAATTCACATCGGCGAACTGGGCGGACGCCACCAGCCGGCTCAGCTCTTCCTCGGTTACAGCCGGGCTGAAGAAATAACCCTGCATCTGGTCGCAGCCAAGTGTCCCCAGCTCGGCCAGTTGCTCCGCCGTCTCGACACCTTCCGCGGTCGTCGTCATGTTGCGGGCGGCGGCGATATCAACCACCGCCTTCACGATGTGCGAGGCTCCTTCGGGCTCGGTGATGTTCTGGATGAAGCAGCGGTCGATCTTGATCTTGTCGAACGGGAAAAGCTGCAGATAGCGTAGCGACGAATAACCGGTGCCGAAATCGTCGAGCGCGATGCGCACGCCGAGACCGCGTAACTCATGGAGAATCGCCAGCGCCTCCTCGTCGTCGCGGATCAGCACAGCTTCGGTGATCTCAAGTTCGAGGCGGTCTGCGGGCAACCCGGACGAGCCGAGCGCACTCGCGACATTGAGCGCCAGTGTATGTCCCTTGAACTGCACCGGCGAAACGTTCACCGCAAGGCGGATATCGTCCGGCCAGCTCGCGGCCGCGTGACACGCCGTCTTCAGCACCCATGAGCCGAGCTGGTCAATCAGGCCGGTTTCCTCCGCGATCGGAATGAAGTCGGCCGGCGACACCAGGCCGCGGTGCGGATGCCGCCAGCGCACCAGCGCCTCGCAGCCAAGGATCCTGCTGGTTCTGACGTCAGTGAACGGCTGATAGTGGACCTCGAACTGCTGATGAAAAAGCGCCGTGCGGATTTCCATTTCCATATCATGCCGCTTCTGCGCCCGGATCTTCATCTCCGGCTCGAAGAAACGATAGGTCCGACGCCCGCTACCCTTCGCTGCATAAAGCGCCAGATCGGCATTGCGGAGCAATCCTTCAAGTTCAGAGCCATCGCATGGCGACATCGCAATGCCGATACTCGCATCCGCATTGAGATGATGCCCGGCGCAATCGTAAGGCACGCGGATCGCGGCATGAACCCGCTCGATCAGCGGAATGAGCTCCGAGCGTTCCTGAACATCGTGACGGACAATGGCGAACTCATCTCCGCCAAGGCGCGCGACGAGATCGTTCGGCTCTATGCAATCTCGGAGGCGGCTGGCAATCGCCACGAGCAATTCGTCGCCGACAAAATGGCCCAGTGTGTCGTTAACCTGTTTGAACTCATCGATATCGATCGAAAGAACCGCGATGCTTTTTTCCTCCTTCAGCATCATTTCAAGATGATCGCGAAACATCGTACGATTCGGCAGATCGGTCAGCGCGTCATAGCGCGCCATGTGGGCGATACGATCTTCCGCACGCTGCCGCTCGGTGATGTCCTCCAGGGTCGAAACCCAGCCGCCACCGGAGATCGACTGGAACGCCTTACGAATCACGCGCCCGTCGGGAGTATCAGTCGTGAGCGTACCGCTGGTCGAGACCAGATTGAACACCTTGACGCAATATGCGTTAACATCACCGTCGAACATGCCATGCTCCTTCCGAAGCATCATGATGTCGCGCAGGCTGCAGCCTGGCTTGATGGAGTCTTTCGGCAAGCCAAACATCTCCACATACCGACGATTGAAAATCACCAGCCGGTGATTGGCATCGAACAACAGCAGACCTTGCTTGAGGTTGTTGACCGCCGTATCGAGACGCTGCTTCTCCAGCATCAACCGCTGCTGTGATGCCTGATGCTGAACGATGAAGCGCCGGACGATAAACGCAACAATCAGGATCACCGCAAACGATGCCACGAGTGCTACAAGAACCAGCATGCGGGCCTGTTCGTACCAATCCATCAGCGCCGCGTTCACGCTTCGGGTAGCGATGATAACGATCGGAAATTCTTCCAGTTCGCGCACCGAACCGATCTGCTGCTGGCCGGTAATCGGACTCGTTACAATCAACGAACCGCTAGCGCCACCTTTGAGCCATCCATGAAACAGCGGAGCTTCCTTGAAATTCCGGCCAATCATGGATTCGACGTGCGGATAGCGGGCGATCATCCGCCCATCCTTGTGCAGCATGGAAATTGCCGCATCTGGCCCCAGCGAAAGTGACGCGAAGAAAGCCTCGAACCGCGCAGGCTCGACGCCGCGGCTGACCATGCCGAGAAATTCACCCTTCGGGCCGGCCAGCTTGCGGGCAAAGATTGTCGTCCACATCCCGGTTACACGGCTATGGACAGGATTCACAACCAGATTGAGCGAAGCAGGGCCAAACTTCAGTTCGTTGAAATGCGTTCGATCGGCAATATTGACGTTCGGGATGGGCCATGTTTCGGACGAATTGACCAGCTGGCCATCCGGCCCGAAAAAATTGACGCCTCCGACATACGGCATCGAGCGGATCTTGGCAGCAAGTCTCCGGTGAAATTCCTCGCTGGAAATCGCGCGCAGGAATTCCTCGGGCGACCTGGTTTCAAGCGCGCTGGCCTGAGCGACGGCGTCCTCCTGGATCACCTGCCAGTCGCGCAATTGCTGGTCGAAATGGCGAGTCAGAAGCTGAAGCGTATTCTCCAGTTCGCGTTTGCTGTTTGTCAGCGTGCGGTCGCGAAAATTATTGATAGTCAGGGCCGTGCCAAGCACAATCGCCGCGACGAACATCACGCCGCTTGCGATCAGCCAGAAAATCGGGCTGCGCTGCTGGGGTCTGACCGCCCGCTCGATCGCTTCAGCGATCCCGGGTGTGTCAAGGCTACCGTCCTGGTATCGGGCGTGGTTGGTCATCATCCCTCTTTTCGAGGGGTGATTGCATACTGAAGCTGGTGGAGATCACGTTAGCAGGAGCAGTTAGCGGGCGGTTAAACCGCGGCCAAAAACAAGCATTTCCGATGACGGTTAAAGCTTTCCCTCCGGCAGAGGTCGAAAGTTCACGCCATACGATGGTTTTTTGGCGCCGCCTAAAGCACTTCCGCGGCGTAACGACAGCGGCGGGTGTCGCAGCGGCTGATCCGCAATTCCACCGGCTGGCCGCCAACATCGGTCGCGACGCGATGAACTTCCAGCAACGGCGTTCCCGCTTTCAGGCCCAGCCTCTTTGCTTCTTCCGCGGTCGCGGCGACAGCCGCCAGCCGCTCGATGACGCGCACGATGCTGATGCCGAATCTCTCCTGATAGATGACATACATTTCTTCATCCATCTGGGTATGCGCCTCGACGGAGAGATCGGGCATCACATCCACCGGCACGTAGATCCGCTCGAAGATCGCGGGCTTGCCGTCAAGGCTGCGCACCCGGGTAATCGCGTGAAGCATGGCCGATGAATCGACGCCCAGATCGCTTGCCTGATCGCGCGTCGCACGCTGGATACGCTGCGACAACACCACGCTTGTGGGAATGATGCGGCTGCCATCCGGCTCGACGATGCGGAAGAATTGGTACAGTGCACGGTCGCGGGAATGCCGCGCGACGAACGTGCCAACGCCCTGCCGCCGCACGATCATGCGATCGGCTTCCAGCGCATTGAGCGCCTTGCGCACGGTACCCTGGCTGACATTGTATTCGGCGGCGAGTTCATACTCGCTCGGAAGCATCTGACCTGGCTTCCAGCTTCCGGCACCGATACGCTTGACAAGAAGCGTCTTCACCTGCGCGTACAGGGGAAGATATTCGGTATGACCGCCTGACACTGTCGTTTCGTTGCTCACCAGTTCCTTCGCCGTTTCAAACGATTCAAGCCGATAAGTAACAGAAGCCGTCTTCGGACCGAAGTCCTTCCCGCTCAGTCGAGCGGCTACGCACAACCAAATCACCCATCAAGCCTTGACGGACGCCGTCTCCTTCAAAACCAATTCGATTTCAGGGGAAACAGCCAGCCCATCGCGGGCAGCCTTGGCCCGATTCGCGATCCGTCGCGCGCCCGAGATCCGCGCGCCCTGCTGACGCTCGATCGCCGCGACCAGCGCCGCCATCCGTTCTCCGAAGCGCCCGTGTCCAAATCCCGCAGGATCAATGGCGAGCAGCAACTGTCCGGTCAGTGGCGGGCCGCCTTTGTCGTCGAGGAACGAGGAAGCCTCGAACGCCAGATTGGCTCCGGGGATACAGGCCGCGAGAACTTCGACCATGAAAGCCAGTGCCGCGCCCTTGGCGTCGCCAAGCGGAATCATCGTACCCTGCAGTGCCTTGACCGGATCGGTGGTGGCCTGCCCGTCGGCATCCAGCGCCCAGCCCTCGGGAATGCTTTCGCCCTTTTGCTTGGCGGCGACGATCGGCCCGCGCGCAACCTTCGACAGAGCAAGATCGACCACGGCCGGTTCACGGCCATCAATGGGTGCCGCGAAGGCGATCGGGTTGGTGCCGAACACCGGCTCACGGCCGCCCCAAGGAGCCATCGCGCTCGGCGTGTTCGCGAACAGGAGCGCAACCAGCCCCTTTTTCGCCAGCGCCTCGCACGGCAGACCGGCCGCACCGCAATGATTGGAATGGCTGATGGCGGCAACCGCGATACCCTGCCTGACCGTGAGCGCGGGCAATTCCGCAAGAGCGAGGTCGATCGCCGGATAGGCAAATCCCTTCGCCGCATCGATCGCCAAAACGCCTGGGCGCGGGTTCGACGCCTTCGGCTTCGCCTTGCCGTCGATCTTGCCGCTTTTCACCATGGCGAGATAGGTCGGCAGGCGTGACAGACCGTGACCCTTGAGGCCGTCGGCTTCCGCAGTCACCAGCGCACGCGCCACCGACGCGGCCGCCTCATCGCTGCAGCCATGGGCGACGAACGTACCGGCAACGCGTCTGGTGAGATCAGCGAGAGACAGTGTGCTCATGCGTTCAGAACCTTCCTGACGTTCTCGACCGTAACCCAGGACACCCTTGTGTTGGATTCCACGGTGACGCCGGCAATGTGCGGCGTGAGAATCAAATTCGGCACATCCACGAACCGACCGCCTGCCTTGAGCGGCTCTTCCACGAACACATCGAGCGCAGCGCCGCCGAGTTTCTTCGCCTTCAGCGCCGCCGCCACCGCCGCCTCATCGACCACACCCCCGCGAGCGGCATTGATCAGGATGGCATCCGCACGCATCCGCGACAGCGCGGAGGCATCGATCATGTTGCGGGTCTTGTCGTTGAGCGGCACATGCAGGCTGACGACATCGGCCAGCGCCAGCACATTCTCGAGACCCTGACGCTGCACTCCGGCCTGGGTGAACACCGCATCGTCCACCAGCGGGTCGAAAGCGATCACCTTCATGCCCATTGCCGCTGCAAGTTTCGCGGTGACGCGCGCGATGGAGCCGAACCCGACCAGCCCCATCACCTTGCCGGCGATCTCGCGGCCAATCAGCATATTGCGCGGCCACTTGCCGGCGACGACGCTCCCCGTCGCCATATAGGCGCCGCGCAGGAGTATCATCGCAGTCGCGATCACATATTCAGCAACCGAAAGGTCATTCGCACCCGAAGCCGGCAACACGGCAATGTTGCGCCGCGCGCAGGCTTCCAGATCAATGTTGTCGAGCCCAACGCCAAGCCGGCCGACGACCTTCAGCTTCGGCGCGGCATCGAGCAGCACACCACGCACCTGCGTGCGGTTGCGCACGATGATCGCGCGCGCATCCTTGAGGCGGGCATTCAAATCATTTGGGTGGTCGACGAGATTGGGGTCGTAGAAGTAATCGAATCCACGCAACCCTTCGGTGATGGCCGCCTCGTCCATGAATTCGCAAATAACGATGTCAGACACGCGGCCCCCATCTCAAGACAAAGAGCGGTGGACGGTGCAGTTGCGCCGCCCACCTGTGTCGTTTAAGCGCTGCGATACAGCTTGGTCAGCACGAATTCGCGATGGCCGAGCGATTCCGATGCCGTCAGACGGCCATTCGCGGTGCGCGAGATCATGTCGATGAGAGCGTCACCAGCCTGATCGAGCGTCATGTCGCGGCGCAACACACCGGTCACGTCGACGTCGATGTGTTCGCCCATGGTACGCACGGTCTTTGGATTGCCGCTGATCTTGATGACCGGCACAATCGGATTGCCGATGACGTTGCCCTGACCCGTCGGGAACGTGTGGATCACATAGCCGGCGGCAGCCATCAGGGTCACGCATTCGGCAGCCGCCGAGGACGTGTCCATGTAATAAAGGCCAGGGCCCTTGGCCGGCGCTTCAGCCGGCTCCAGCGCATCGATGAATTTCGACTTGTGGCCGATCTTCTCGAGGTTGCCGAGTGCCTTCTCCTCAATGCTCGACAGGCCGCCGGCGATGTTGCCCTTGGTCGGTTGCGAGTCCGAGAGGTCGTTGGTCTTGTGCGCCTCGATCACGTCGTCCTGGTACGCCTGCCACATCTTGTACCATTTATCCGCGATCGCAGGAGACGCTGCGCGCTCCTTGCAGAGATGTTCGGCGCCGGTGATTTCCGACGTTTCGCCGAACACGCCATAGATGCCCTGCGGGATCAGCTTGTCGTACATGTTGCCGACGGTCGGACACGACGACAGGCCCGTGGTGGTGTCGGACTCGCCGCACTTGGTCGAGACCCACAGTTCCGAGATCGAGCATTCCTCGCGCTTGAGCTCCGTCGCCCACTGCACGAAGCGCTTCGCCTGATAGCTCGCCTTCGCGATGGTCGCGATGTCGCCATGGGTTTCGATACCGAAGCCGACGACCGGCTTGCCGGTCTTGGCAATGCCCTCAACGACGCGACTGGTCCAGCCTTCCTCGATGCCGATCACAATCACCGCCGCGACGTTCGGATTCGAGCCGGTGCCGATCAGGGTACGGAAGTGCAGTTCAAGATCTTCACCGAATTGCAGACGGCCGTAGGAATGCGGGATCGCGATCGTGCCCTTGATGTTATTGGCGACCGCTTCGCACGACGCGTTCGACAGATCATCGAGCGGCAGGATGAGAACGTGGTTGCGGACGCCGACGCGGCCGTTTTCACGCCGCCAGCCCCAGAACTTTGCGTTCTTGAAATCCTTCGAAGCACGGCTGTTGGGCGAAATCTTCGTCGTCAACTGATCCGTTGCGGTGCCTGGAAAAGGCGACTTCATTTCAACGATATTACCGAGTGACATGTTTTCGCCCTCACCAACGCTTGGTCTTGTGATTGTGAATATGGACGTGACGGCCCTTCGGCCCGTCGCCGATCATCTTGCCGACGTCCTGACCGTACTTGATGACAGTGTCGCCCTTCTTGAGGTCGACCAGCGCCACCTTGTGGCCGATCGGAATATCGTCCTTCACGTCGATGGTGAAGGTCGTGTCGTTCTCGGTGATGACGCCGAACGCCTTGGTGCCAGCCTTCAGGTCCTCAACGACAACGACCGCAACATTGTCCTTCGGGCTGTGGGCCAGCACGAGCGGCATGTTCGGTTTGTCTTTGGCGGCTGACGCCGCTACCGGAGCATTCATTCTTCTTTCTCCCTGCTGATCTGAATGGGTCTCAGGTCCTAAGTCTTGTATAAGATAACAAACACCTCGGTCAAGCAGAACCGCTTTATTCGGCCGCCTCCGAAAGCAGGGTTTCGCCCGGTTTGACGCGGGTAAACGCCACCGGCGCGGTGGACACGCCGATCTCGTCGCCTCTCATCCGCACCACGGTATAGTGCGAAGTCGCGAGATCCGACGCGGACGGATAGTCTTCACGGAAATGTGCACCCCGGCTGTCGGTGCGGGCGGTCGCCGCTGCGCAAATTCCGCGGCTGACCTGCACGAGATTTTCCAGATTGAGTCGGTCCATCCAGGTCAGGTTGTAGCGGCGATCACCATCGGCCACGCCAGCCCGCGCGACCTGAGCTGCGAGACCCTCGAGCGCCGCAGCGCCGCGCGCGAGCGCTTCGCCAGTGCGCAGGATGCCGACATCGTTCCACATGATGTCCATCAGCGCCTCGCGCATCTCGGCGAGATCGCCGGACGGCCTGCCGAGCGGCGAGAATGCGCGATCGAGCGAGGCGTCGATGACGGACTGATCCGGATCGGCGAAGGTGCCCTCCTTCATCACCGCGCGTGCCATTGCATCGCCGGCCACGCCGCCGAACACCGTGGAGTTGGCAACGCCGTTGCCGCCGAGGCGGTTGGCGCCGTGCACACCACCGGTGTCCTCGCCGGCCGCAAACAGACGCGGCATCGCCGTACTGCAATCGAGATCGAACACCACGCCGCCCATCATGTAGTGCGCTGTCGGAATCACCTCGACGAGGCCGGCCGCAAGATCGAAGCCGCAATCGGCGCAGCGCTCGACCATACCCTTGAAGGTGCGGCGCACATGATCGGGGCCGAGATGGCTCATCTTGATATGCACGCCGCCATGCTGCGTCGGGTATCCCTTGCGGATCTGGTACATGATCGAGCGGCTGACGATATCGCGCGTGGCGCGTTCGCCGCGCTCGTCGTAATCGAACATGAAGCGTTCGCCGCGCGAATCCAGCAACTGGCCGCCTGCGCCGCGCAGGCCTTCTTCCAGCACCGTGCCGGTCATGCGCGTGCCTGCACCTGCGAGCAGGCCGGTGGGATGGAATTGTACCATTTCGAGATCGCGCAGCGACAACCCCGCGCGCATCGCCATCGCCAGTCCGTCGCAGGTCTTGTCGCCGGACGGCGTATGATATTTGTACATCGTCGGGCCGCCGCCGGTCGCGAGCAGCGTCGCCCGTGCGCGCACCAGCAGCGGTTCGCCCGTGCGCATGTCGAGCATCAGGACGCCCACAAGGCCGGAGCCATCCGCCGCCGGAATGAGATCGAGCGCCCGATGATCCTCCATCCGTTTCACGTCGCGGCGCCAGATCTGCTCCGACAGCCGGTTGATGATCTCGATGCCGGTGAGATCACCTTTATGTACGGTGCGATCGAAGGTCTGGCCCGCGAACGCCTTCTGGTGAACGCTGCCGTCGGGATTGCGGTCGAAGAAGCAGCCGAGTTCGTTTTCAAGCTCGCGGATGCGGACCTGTGCCTCGACGACGAGTTTCCACGCCAGGTCCTGGTTGTTGAGCCACTTGCCGCCCTCGATCGTGTCCATGAAGTGGCGTTCGACGGAATCGCCCGGCGCAAGGGCGACGTTGTAGCCGCCCTGCACCATGCGCGTGCAACCGCATTTGCCGAGCAGACCCTTCACCGCGATGGTGACATCGAGATGCGGCGCGGCCCTCTTGGCGTGAAGCGCCGCGAAAAGACCGGCTCCGCCGGAGCCGAGGATCAGAATGTCGGTATCGACCGTGCGAAGCGTCATGGTTCACATGGCTCCGATGCCTTTGAGGACCGCATCGCGGCGGCCGGCGACATCCTTCTCCAGGTCGGCATAGAGCGAGCCGCCATGTGAATCCATGCCAACCAGCAGCGGGCCGAAGTTCTTGATCCGGAATTTCCACAGGCTCTCGGGATGCAGATCGTCCATATCAATGTCCACGATCTGCTCGATCCATGTCGTCTCCAGCGCCGCCGCCCCGCCAACGATGGCAAGATATGCGCCGCCGAACTTGGCAAGAGCCGCAAGCGTATCCCGGCCCATGCCGCCCTTGCCGACAATGATGCGCACGCCTTCGCGATCCATCAGATCATGTGTGAAGCGCTCCATGCGCATCGACGTGGTAGTGCCGATGCAGAACGGCGTGTAGCCGACCGGCGCTTCGTTCGAGACCGGCACGCGGTGCACGTTCGGCGCGGTGTGGATGACCGCGTGGCCATGAAGATCGAATTTTGTCTTGCGACCCCTGTCGAACATGTGGATCAGCGTCGCGTCGCGAATGCCGAACAGCGTCTGCTCGAGGGTCACGGTGTCGCCGATCTTCAGGCTGCGTGCCTTTTCCTCGGAAATCGGCATTTCGAGAATATGATGTGCCATGGTTCTGCCCTCACGCCGAGAATGCGATGCCGCCAGGCGTGATCGTCGCCCGCGCGCGCCGTGCCGAATGGCACTGGATATTCACCGCAACCGGATTTTGCGTGATGTGGGTGGCGGCAACCTCCACATGCACGGCGAAGCTGGTCGACCGTCCGCCCAGCCCCTGCGGGCCAATACCCAGTTCATTTACGGCCTTCGACAGTTCGGCTTCGATCTTGGCGCCCTCTTCGTCACTGCATTTCGAGCCGAGCGGGCGCGTCGCCGCGATCTTGGCCAGATGCATGCAGAGATCGGAGGTGCCACCCATGCCGACGCCGACGATGGTCGGCGGACAGACACGGCCGCCAAGTTCGATAACGCGGTCGATCACAAACGCCTTCACCGCCTTGATGCCGTCGGATGGCAACAGCATCTTCAGGAACGAACCGTTCTCCGAACCCGATCCCTTCGGAATCATCTCGATCGAAGCGGTCTCCGGCCGCTCGTCGAAATCGACGTGAATGATCGGCACCCGGATGCCGCTTGATGTCTGGTTGTTCTTGCGGGTGATCGGATGCACCACGGAGGACCGCAGCGAGCATTCCGTGGTGGCGCGCTCGCAGCCCCTGCGGATCGCCGCTTTGAGTTCTGCGCCGTCGAACTGCACGTCACGGCCAATCGTCACGTTGTAGATCGGAATGCCGGTGTCCTGGCACAGGATGTTGTTGGTGCGCTCGGCGACCGCGATGTTCTCCACCATGGTATCGAGCACCGTTTTGCCGATGGTGCTGGTCTCGTTGCGCACCAGCGTCTTGAAGCCGGCCTTGATATCGTCCGGCAACATCTTGAGTGCCTGCACGTACAGCGTTTTGCAGACTTCTTCGACTTCTTTCATATCAATCTGCATGGCTCTACATCCCATTCAATAGAAACAACACACCAACCGCCGCCGAGGCGGCGACACAACTTGAAACCAGCACCGCGCTTCGGTCGCGCATCGCGAGCCATTCGATCGCGAGCACCCGCAAGCCGAGTGTCATGTGCACCGCGAGCGCGGAAACAAGGCCCCACTCCGCGATCAAGGCGACCGGCGAGCGGGTCACGGCAAGAAAGCTGTCCAGCGCGCTTGCGCCGCCAAGCGCGGTGCCGAGCGCAAGAAAATGCAGCGGCAAAAAGATAGCCAGCGCCACGCCGGAGAGGCGATGCAGCATCGCTGCAATGAAGCCCGGTTTGAGGTGAGAATTCCTTATCAGCATGCTCATGCGCCAAACACCGCGAATGCGGCCCTCACACCAAGCACCAGCAGCGACAGCGAAAACAGCGCCATCACCAGATCGAGCGAACGGCCGCGCCAGCGCAGCCATTCGCGCAACACGGCGCGCAGACCGATCGGCGCATGGATCGCCGCTGCGACTACGAATGTCAGATAGAACGCGAGAAACGCGCGATTGCCATGCGTGCGTGCCAGAATGTCGCCCGCCGTCAACCCGCCGCGCACGGCGTAGATGATGGTGATGAGATGAACCGTCACCGCGAAGGCGAGGATAAAAGCGGTGCCGCGCTGGGCGAGATAGAGAACCGGATTCATCATCGCCTCCAGAGTTTGTTCGAGGTCGCCCGCTTCAAACCGGCGATCGAGAACGTCGGAGACAGATGCTTGGGACAGAACTCAGTGCAACTCATGTGACTATGGCAGGAATGGCAACCGGCATCGCCCGTCACTGCGGCGAGCCGCGCATCCTGTCCATGATCACGGACGTCATTGACGAGGGTCCACGCCCGGTTCAGCGCCGCCGGGCCGAGATAGTCCTCATTCCACGTCACCACGTCACAGGCCGAGTAGCATACCCCGCAATTGATGCATTCGATGCCTTCATCGGCGGCCTGCCGCTCCGGCGAGGATGGTTCGACGATGGCGAAATCCTCGGGCGGGTTCTCGCCCGGCTCGAAATAGCCATGCGCGTCGCGCCATTTGTTGAAGAAGGGCTCCATGTCCACCGTCAGGTCCTTGACGATGGGCAGATTGCGGAGCGGCTCCAGCTTCAACGGGCCGCTTTCAAGTTCGTCGACGCGGGTCCGGCAGGTCCAGCGCGGCCGCTCATTCACGACCATGGCGCAGGAACCGCACATCCCGACACGGCAGGCGAAACGATAGGATAGCGTTTCATCCTGCGTGCGCTGGATCTCGGTGACGACATCCAGCACGGTTTGATTGGCACGCGCCGGGACTTCGAAGGTCTGAAAGGCGCCGCCTTCATCACCCCGCCAGACCTGCACGATCAGTACAGAAGCTGGCGAGGTGTCGTTATTGCTCTTCGATTGAACACTCATGACGCAGGTCAAGAGCCTCCGTGTTATTGTTGATTGTTAGCTGCCGTTGGCGCTGTGGATGCCAGGGAAGTAGATATCCTTCCAGTTCTTGGTCTTGGCAGTGATGAGACCGGCACGGTTCATGTAGTCGAGATAGGACAGCACCTTCTTGGGTGTGGTGGTCCATTCGTTGACAGGGTCGCGGATGATCTTTTCAGCATCGGCGACCGAGATCTTGGAATTCTCCGCCTTCACCCAGATGGCAGCAGCCTTGGCCGGATCGGCCTTGATGTTGGCCATCGCCTCATCGAGCGCGCCGAGGAAAGCCTTCATGACCTTCGGATTGGCCTCGACGAACTTGGTGGTCGCCCAGACCGAGTTGAAGGTGTGCGGACCGCCCAGCACGTCGTAGCTGTTGAGGACGAGATGTGCCTTCGGATCCTTCAGCTCCAGATTCTGGTATGGCGGCGAACCGAAATGAGCATCGACCTCGGAATGACCGCCGAGCATCGCCGTCATCGCATCGGGATGGCTCATCGATACCGTGAGCGCATCGAGCTTGTGGCTCTGACCCTCTCCGAACGCCTTCTCTGCTGCCATCTGCAGCGTGATCGCCTGGATCGAGACCTTCACCGCCGGAAGACCGATCTTGTCCTTGTCGGTGAAGTCCTTGATCGTTTTCACGTTCGGGTTGGTGGTAACGAGATAGAGCGGCATCGAATTGATCGCCGCGACACCCTTCACCTTGTAGTTGTTCTGGGTCTTGCCCCAGATCGTCAGCATCGGGCCAACGCCACCACCGGCGAAGTCGAGGTTGCCGGAAAGCAGCGCCTCGTTCATGCCGCTGCCCGAACTGAAGCGCAGCCAGTCCACCTTCAGGTCAAGACCTTCCGCCTTGCCATGCTTCTCGAGGAGATGCTGCTCCTCCATCATCGTCAGCGGCAGATAGGAAATTCCGTACTGCTTGGCGATGCGAACGGTATTCACCTCGGCATGAGCGCCGACGGAAAGCCCGGCGACCAGACCGATCGCTGCCACGGTTTTAACAACTGATTTCAACATCCTGTCGTTCTCCTCACAAAAAGACCGAGCATTTATTGTTGTTATCCCGGCCAAATGCCCTTGTTTAAGACTGCATGCCCCAACGATCGACGGTATTGGCTTCGATCGCCCGGAAGATCACGTTCTCGACCACAAGACCGATGATGATGACGGTCAGCAGGCCCGCGAACACCGTTGGAATATCGAGGCTGTTCT